>Ga0302271_10000035_pt1 | contig 103891 bp, 41 predicted proteins | sample III_Bog_N1_1_FD_198767 | JGI IMG/M metagenome (GOLD analysis project Ga0302271, IMG submission 198767) | Peat permafrost microbial communities from Stordalen Mire near Abisko, Sweden - III_Bog_N1_1 | ecosystem: Environmental > Terrestrial > Soil > Wetlands > Peat | place: Sweden: Abisko...
CTTTAATATTTTTGAATAAATAAATCTAAAAAAACTAAAAAGTGATACTTTGATTAATCGGAATTGTTCCATATCTACTACTATGACTCCTAATCAACTTTAATTTTGCTTTTTTGTGGGATTGGGAAAAATATAAAAATCTTGTTTTATGTTTCTTTTTTTTGTTCCTTGAATCGCCTTTTAATTCCACACAATCCATTTAGTTTATTCAGACAACCCTTTTTGTTTGTAATAGAGATTTTTTTCTTTTTCAGAGTTTTTTTTTTTCTACTTAAGAATATTTTAATGATATTGTTAGTTGTGTTATTTTGTACATTTCTAGATCAATTTTCTATCCTGGAAAGGGCACTAAATTTCAATTTTTTTTTGTTGATTTTTTTTAAAGTTATCCTTGATTGAAATGTTTTAAAACTTATTAAAACACTTATTGAGCTAAAAGAAGATAGAATAACGATTTCATTTGAAAAACATATTATAAAAATAAAAGAAAATAATTAAAGAATATTAATATCATGTATTTTTCATTAAAAAATAACTTATTTCTCTGGAGAAATAGTGAATATTGTTTTTGAGGCTCCTTGCTTTTTTTGTTGTTGTTAAATTGCTCAAAAATAATATCTTAATAAAACTAAAAATCTCCTCTTCTCATTTTACATCTTAAAAGGCTTGAATATCCCCTCTTTATTATTCATTTACTTTTGTGTGCAATACCACATGCGTTTCTAAGCATAAAAAAAAGAAACAATGATTACCTAGTTTTGACATTATTTAACCATTTCAATAACCCATAAAAAAAAACCATTCTCAATTCGAAATCATCAAAACTTAATATGGATATGTTATTAAGTGAATATGCATGCAGAAAATTAACGGAATTATAAAAATATTAAGAGAAAAAATAGTATCTGTTGGATATGGGACCACAGATAATTGCGGGTAATATTAATCTCATTATTATTGTTATTATAAAATATCAAAAAAAGAATAACTTTTTGGTTCGTTAGCCCCAAACAAACAGATAAGTAATCAATTTTAAGCAGCAACCACCACTACCTCAAATAGGTCTAAAGTACAGCAATTCTCCTAAACAAGTATTGTGTCTTTCCATTTATCAGCAGCAACAGTAAAATTCGATAGGATTTTCTCCATAAAAGAACCACTAAAGAACGACGTACTTACTAATCAACTTAAGAACTTTCAAAGAAAACAATGAGGAGTAATATTAATGCAAATACAACTTTCCCAAACGACGTCGGCTAGTTGGTGGCAAAAAAGGCTTAGCTTTTGTTTCCAGAGAGTCTTGTGAATCCTGAGGAATTCTAAGTCGATCTAAATCTAGCCATCTCATTGTTTACAGGTGCCCTGGAGTCGCCACTTGGAGACACAACTCTCACAGATACTCTCAATAAAATGAGACTCATCGCTTCTGATTAAGAGAAAAAAATCCAAATTTCTATTAATCAAGACAATTAGTACTCAACGGAAGATGCATTTGGGCTTGCATCTGCTTCTAAATTCTAGTTTCCTTCCAAAGGAAGATGCCTCAACTCAAAAAGATCCTTCCATTAGCTGACCTCCTTCACAACACCCAGCAAGAACAAACGGCTTCGATAGGCAATTTTGGAGTAAAAGGAGAATAAACCGCTGCAAAGAGAATAACATTTTCCATAATCAAAGGAAAATTAACAAAAATTCTAATAATTCGAGCAGAAATCTCTTCCGAAGATCCATATCCATCAAATGAATGAGTCTCATTTCTTAAACAAAAATCTTCGATTTGTAGGTTGCAAGAAAGAGAACACCCAAGGATTTAATCAGAAGCAAGTTTTATTGTAGAATGAGGCTGCTCAGAAAATATGGAAAAGCTGTTCTTGCTGCTTCGATGGTGATGCGAATAATGTTGGATTGAACTAAACATGTTTGAACTGTTTTTAGAGTCTCTCTGAGTCTTAAAAAAACAGTTCTGATGGCTCGAATCAAGGATAATATGAAAATAACAATTATTTCTATCCTACAGCGGGCATCTGCGCACCTGGAACTACAAAACTAGAACAGAATTCTGATCAAAAATAAGAAGAAATCGATGGAATTCAAGAAGACAATAAGTCAAGGTAATTATTGGTTTGCTCTCTTGGAAGCGTTTAGTAGGCACTGAATTTCAATGAAACTAACTGCTAAACTATTGAAGATTAAGAGATTTTCACCGTACAGAATATGGCAGAGAAAGGATGTCTTGATGATGAAGTGAAATCAGAGGAAAACAACTTTTTTACTGAGATCGATGTGTTCTCATGTGAGAGTCCTTTTCATCGATCTAGAAGCTATTTTGATTGCTTTCCCAGCCCCAATTAATGAATGAAGCAGATAGCACCAAGAGTGAGTCAATTATTTTGAAGGAAAATGAGGATAATTTCCAAAAATAATTATTTTTTAAGAATAATTTTTTTTCTTTTTGCTTTGACTTTAGTGTTCTATTTATGTTATATTGACTTGATAAATGAATCCATTTTATGTTTGGTTTATCTTGGTTGCTTTAATACTTTAGATTCTCTTTTTTTTCTATTTGAAGTTTAAAAAAAACAAACAGAAGTTTGGCTTTATGGGGAGGACTTAAAAACGAAAGAAATTTTTTTTCTTGAAATAATCCTTTTTTTGATTAAGTCTTTGATGTTTCGCGAGTGCTTGCAGGAGGGAATCATTTCTGTTCTTCACAGTTAAGGGTGAGCTTAAAGAATTCCTTAGTTTTATGCTGTTTCAAATATGTTTAAAACCTTGAATTCATGTTTTTTATAAAAATAAACTCTTTGGTATCTCAGATCAAAGCCATTGCAAATCTGGGAGGAGAAATGTAAGAGAAGAACATATTCAAACATAAGAAATTGATTGGATGATTATTTGAATCTATGAGCAGCTTAAAATGGACACATAAGCATTGTGAAAGATGAAGAAACAAAATCATTAGTTCTAGAAATCGCAGGGCAGAATTGCAGTACAAATTACATAGTAGGCCCTACCATCCATAAAGATGGATTTGGATTGAAAATGCCTTTTCTTCATATCCTAGTTAAAAGCGTAAAAAAACAATGATGAAAAGCAAAAAACAAGCAAAATATATAATATTTTTTTTCTTTTCTCTTTGGATTTTTGCAGTTAAAGCGGGACTTTTCATTTGAAGTTCGTGCTTTAGACACTAAGAGATAAAGGCGTAGATTTAAATTCGGTAACTGGTTCAAGGATACAAGAGTGAAAAGCACTGTTGTATGTATAAAACTTGGAATGGTAGCAGGCTGGAACCATTTCGTGTTTGACTTCACAAAAATTGTAAAAATGTCCTATGGAACTAATTTACTTGAAATCACACATATGGTCGTCAATGCCAACTGTAGACTAAAGAGGATATTCTTCGCAGATAAAATATACAGTCCTGCAACTCATATCCCAAACGAAATGAAAATATACATACAAGGGAAACCAGTAAATTACCAGAGATTATTAAAATGATAGAAAAGATAAAATGGAATTTGTTTTAAGATTGATTATTCTTATGTCGTAATGTAATTTTTATGGTTTGAAATAATTTAGGATGAGAAATACAAGCAAGAGTAACTGGATGAGGAACAACCAAATGAAGAAGAAGACAACGATAAAAATAGCTGAGAAAAATAAGAGGATTTGAGCCAACAAAATCTGAAACTGATTGCTTTTTTGCTGAATGGATTACAATTAATTAAAAAATATTGTTACTATTTTTGTTTAGTTTTCGAGACATTTTATGATTTAAATGTATTATTGTTTCTTCATGTTAAATGACTGCCTTGGTTGAAATAAGGTTTGAATAGAATTCGTTTTACAAGGGACAATTATTATAGCTTTATTTGGCGATTCTTAAAGTTGAGAAAAATACACATATCAGGGGATAATTTATGAGACAACTATGTTGGGTGAAAGGTAATTTGAAAGGAGATAAAACTAGAAAGAGTAGAAGGAGTAGGAGAACATCTTCAAATTAGAAATTATAAAAGCACATAAATCATCACAAGTATTTTAGCTTTTGAAAAGGTAGAATAATTAATCCTCTTTATCACCTTTGGAAAATGGAACTATTTTACATTCTTGCAAAAAAAATAATTGTTATTCTCATTTTTTTTCTTGAAATTTTAACAATTTAAACATATGAACAATGCGATTTATTATCCTTTACATACAAAATTCGTAGATAAACATAACTCTCCTCTTATCCAACACGGAGTTTAACTTTTTCAGCTAAAAAGAAGAAGAATGCAGAAAATTTAAGAAAAATAATAAAATCCTCATAGTATTTTATGAGTAAGATTATCCTTTTTTAATAACTTGTGGTTTGTGGGACTCAGCTGATTTGATATTGAAGTATTTCCTTTTCTTTTTCTGAAAGTTGATGATTTTCTTATTCCTTCAGTTCCTCGTTGGTTTCTGTAACTTCATGTAGATTATTCAAAATCAGATTATTCTTATTCTTGTTATTTGTATCTTTAGTTGAATCTAAGAAGCTGATCCGAGCATGTTCTTAAAAGGGTAAATCATGATAACTAACACTCAACTCATGATACACATCAACATAGTCATCATCTCCAGAAGATTATGACAGATGAGGTGAAGATGAAGAAGATGATTAAGCCCCATGAATATGCTCTTTTAGAGAATTCTTAATATTTTTGGGTGAACAAGGAGGGGAAAGACGTTTGCTATTGGAAACCTTGAAGTTATTGTTGGGATTGGGATCTACCAAATATTTATTGTTGTTATTGAAATTATTTTCGAGAAGCAGTGATCCAGTTCCTTTGAGTTTTAGGCTCTAGAACATTATAAATGATTCCTTGTCGAATTCAATTGTGCCTTGATGACTGGCATTTCGAGCTTGTAAATCGATCCTACGATGTTAATTTTGAGCTATTTTACTATTTATTATGTCTCTCTCTTCTTCTTGTTAGTCTCCGCTTACTTCTATGTGGTTTTTTTCACCTTAATTATTTTATTTTTGTTCGGAATTCCGTTTTGAAGGAGTGCCATAAAATTACCCATCTTCATCATTTTCAACAAATTCAGTACCTTCTTCTACTGCTTCATCTTCGCTTCCTTATTCAATAATGTTCTTACAAAGCAAGGAATCGCTTTTTTCATGTAAGTTATTCAAATCATCTTCAACATTATTGTGTTCATTTTCGCTAATTATCAGACTTCCATTGTGATTGTCTGCATGAATATCAGCTAATTTTTTTTCATTAATTCTTCTTTATCCGCTTTCAGGATTCTCATGCTTATTGTTTCCTTCATTTTCTTTTTCTTTATTGGGAGAAAATGATGTTTTTTAAGCTTCACTCTACAACTAAATAGATTTTTGAAGTACCGATAAATCTGTTACTTTAGCATCCAGCAATTATTTATGGTAGTCTTTAAATTCCTTAGGCTTATCATACAAAGAATATAACTAAGCATACTCATTCTAAGGGTTCTTGTGAGTGAGAAAATGGCTAGCATATTTAGCAATTGTTTTTTTAGATAATTTTATTCCATCGGCTTTCCTGATGATGTCAGAAATCGGAACATACAGTGGAGATTTCGGGTTCATCATTTCAGTTTCATCTTAGGTTAATTGCGAGAAACATTCCATAAAAGTTGTGGCATCTCCTTCCATGAATCTGTTTTTGAATACATCGAGAATAGCAACAGTCAATCGAACAAGGGAGAATATGTCCGATGTTATGAGGAAATCCCAAAATCGTGAGCAAAGTTTTACAGGGAAATTATACAAAAAAAATGTTAGAAACCATTTCGTCATCCAGAACGAATCTTGAATTTCCTGCTCTTCAAAGTGTTCCATGAGTCTAGGCTATTTATCTGCAAGTACTTTTTTGGTTAAGTACTCTAAAAACCCTAGCAGAGGCAGTTGTGTCTCATATAATCCCATGATCATAAAATCTGGATGCTCAGCGAGAACCTTGAACATCCAAAAAGCTTCAGGTTCATTTGCACCATTTATCAGAAGAATAAATCCTAAAATGAAGTTCATGCCTTAGCAGTAGCCTAAATCAGGGTACATATTGCTGATACCTATTAAGACTCTTTTGAAAAATTACATAGGATATTTAATAAAATAAATTCAATAAAATGAGGAAATTATCAAATCATTTTACCTCTTGAGAGGAAGATATCCGATGATGGGACTCCCTGGTGGGGGTGAATTGTTATTGCTAATAGAAGCGATCGCCCCTTTGGATGAAAAGAATGCTTATGATGGAAAAGTTCTTGTGATATCCTTATCAATTTATACTTCTTCTTTTGACGCTAACAATTGTAAATTACTAAATAATACCTTTGTCTTTCTCAGCGACAAATAGCTATGACTAACTGAGTATAAATGGCTTTTCCATGATACCCATCGAAATTTAATTGGTAGCCCTTTTTTAATACTGTTCTGCAGCAACTTTGGCTAGAGAGCCAACAAATCAGGGAGAAAGCTAAATTGATGATGGAACGCTTCTTCCATATCTTCATGGATTTTTTTGTTTGAAAATCGTTTTCGCAAATCAGATTAATTATCCTAGGATAACTATGATTCTTCTTCCTCGATCTGCATGGTCACACACTTCTTGACAATACCTTGAAACTCTTCCATGCGCTTTGGGTAGCTCATTGCATCTTTTTCCATGGAAGAACCACCACAGAAATACATGCCAATTCCGTTCTATTTAGCAAAGGAGTTCTTGTAATTCCCTTCACTTTGGCTCTCTTCAAGATTTGCTGTTGAACTCTATCGAAAATTCCTTTTATTCCTAAATGCTCTGCTTTAACTTTCCTCCTGTTCAGTTTCTCCTATTCAAAAGGATATGGATTCTTATATTACAATGATTGTTACAGCCCTATTTTTTGATTTTTCAATATACTGAATCTTTCTTCTTTTACCTTGCTCTCCATCTTTTTAGTTACTCAGATAACTCCCTCGCTTTATCCTTGCTTGCCCTCTACGGGATGGCTTCTCACCTGGCTCTAGGCATATATTGCCCATTTATGTGATTTTTAACAATACTAGCCCCTAAATGAGCTTTCGATTTTAAAGTTCTTCAATTGTACTTTGCACTGAATATCCTTTTCACTTTAACTTACAGGCCAATTATTTCTTAATTTAATTCAATATTTGTTCTTGAAATGAAAAGATAAAAAAATCAAAAAGAAATAGACCCATCAAAATATCTCTCTCTCCTCCTCTGTTCGCAGACAATACTGTCTCCCTTTGGCTGGAATAAATGTTTTCTTATAGGAGGAGGAATAAGATTATCTAAATTAATACTTCAGCTCATCAAAATCAGACAAATATCTGTTCTATCTCCTCGAATCAATTTAAATTTCTAAAATTGGAGCATTTCTTGTATGAATATTATTAATAATATCCAACCACAGAAATTTATTTTTTCTTTATCAATTAATTAATTGTTTTTTTCCAATCACTCATACAAAAATGACTTAAAATTAAGCAAGGATTAATATTAAAACGCTATTTATTGAAGGTCATACTAATTTTCAATGACAATACTTGATTTATTATTAATTCATTATTTAGTCCTTAGTTTTAAAAAAGTAGTTTTTTATTTGAAGCCTCTGAGAAAATTCCTTTTAAAGATCTAATTTCACTTTTGATCAAATAACAGAATTGATTCAAACTATCTAACCAAAAGATTAATTAGTACATTTATTGATAAAATGTTGTCTTTTATGCTAAATATGAAATATTTTTGATTTTCAACAAAATCATTCTGCTCGATTAAGAAGAGTGAATCAAAAACATTACACATTTTTTAGTTTAAAATGATGCAACAGAGAATAAAATAAAAATCCCAATTTCTAATCTCATCAGACATCTCAATTGGATCTTGAAGGATCTAGTTTTTAGAGCCTTAAAGTCTTGAAAAAAGTAAGATGGATTCATCCAGAAGTTTTAAAAATTCTCAGCTGTTTAGTTCACTAAAGATTTAAGTATCAAAAGAAGGAGAAGAAACAATTCTTAGAGTTTATCAGGAAAGATTCATCTTGTGCATGTAATGGCCATAGATGGCAATTGCATCAATCAGCTCAAAAAATGTCCATGATCCAGCTGATATTGAGAGTGAATTCCGAAAGAGATTGCTTTAGAAATATGATAGGAATCCTGATAAAGTTTTCTTGAGATTATTTCTGTCTTAGAACAAAAAGCAAAACAAAACAAAAAGAAAGATAAGAATCTGTTTGACTTGATTTTATTTGAAACGGAAGAAAAATCTGAGCAAAATATCTTTTAGCAGCTCTCTTCGCGTCAAGAAATAAAAAAATTATTGATGATCAATGAGAAATAAAACGGACATTTAATAAACCTTCCTTTTGAATTCTAGTTTCAAGATGGGTGAGTTTGGGGTATTGCTACTCTGGGAGGGAGAAATATGTATTTTAAGGGAGGTTTGCAAGCGTTCACCCCAAAGAGTGGTTCATTTTTTATAGCCAGATGATTTTGACCACAAAACGAGGGATTCTAGACACATAACTATGTATAAACTGGTGATCCTAATATTTCCTATCAGTACTTTCCTTCAGGATGCTCAAAATTCCAAAATCTTAATTCTTTGCATTTTTTCTCACAAATTAGAACATATTCCATATAAACTGATAATGGACATTCATTTGTCAAATGCAAGAGAAGGGAAATCATAGAAACAAATCAAAAAAGAAAAGAAAAATAAATAAATCTTGAGCTCCATAAACCGGGGGTTGAGATAAAATGCGGCAGCATAGATACACTGAAGAATGTAGATGCTATGTGGATATATTTATGGATGATGCATGAATTATAATGCGGACTATCAGATGGCTTCGATCACATGTAGATCTATGATAGGCGTGTTCGATGAACATTCTGAAATGAGGGATGTTTTGACATGCATCTGCATCCAATTTTTCTTCATGCGGATATCCATAGGTATCTTTTTTTTTCTCTCTATTATCTTCATTTGTTTTCTATTTGGGTCTATTTTTTCTCGCTGATTTATTAAGAGATGAATGCGATAAAGGCGCCAAAATTGACTATGCTGGATCATTCTATTTTTTGAATATCTAGGGATGCTTAAATCATATCTATCTCCCCAAGGATAGATATGAGTAGAAACATGAACATCCAACATTTCAGAGATTTGTAGGAATGAAGCCAATTTTGACTTGGGCTTGGAGATTCCTATCTCAAAATCGCTCTGGATGGGCCATTCTTGGATAGAGAGAGTTAGATTATTATTACTACTCTGCAAACAACTTTGCGGATGATATTTCCACTTTAATGAAAAAAAGAGAAAAGGAAGCAATCTGAACCAAAGAAAATTTCAAACTGTTTTTGGAAGTTATAAGCGAATCTATTTTAGATTTCATATTAAATAGTGGCTTTTCTCAAAATCTAAAGTTTTTGTTTGCTTTACAGCATTTGGCAATAATAAATACTTCCCCCAATTATTTTTTCCTTTCATACTTTACTTCTCCCCACACAAATTAATTTATTGATTTATTCTTTCAAATGAAAAGGATCTTAGTCTTCGATGTGGGGCATGCAAAAGATCTAATACGAGTGGTCTGAGATAATCTATTGTGGGGAGGGTTGGATACCTTTTTTTCTTTTTCCTGCTGGTCTCATCTTTAACCAAGTTGCTTTCTAACCACAACAAGGACAAGGAAATTCTTTTCCAGCAACGAGCGACTTAGATAATCAAATTTATCTTTTTGTTCATTTTCACAAATAGTTTTTAACCTTTTCTGTGCCTAAGGATAAATTAGTCAACAGTGATTAGGATATTCTTCTTGAAATTTAATACTTTGGTGGACCACAAATATGTAGATCATAAGGAAATCTGTGAGTGAACTTCTCTGGGCTAAGATTTCAGTAATGAAAATACAAAGGGAATAATAAGACTTCAAAATTAGCGCAGGGGTTTAGCGTTCTTTAACTAGGCAAAATAAAATACCAAACAAAAAGAAATAAATAAATAAGTCCTAGCGCTTGAAAGCATAAATCATCATCTCTCATCCCCCCCCGCAAGAGAGACTTACACTACATATCGAATCCCTAAACTGATGAGCACGAATAGCCACTTTGAGGAATCCAACCGAGAGGTAATAAGACTTTTAATAGCCTTTATTCAACTTCTTTCTTTCTTTCATTCCTCTTGATTTGAGTCCTTGTTCCCCCCTCACTCACTCACCACCTTAGGGGATCTTAAGAAAATCATCGAATTTTGGCTGATTTTTTTTCTCATTTAAGATTATAATTTTCCCCCTTATTTGGGAAGAATCCTTTGCTGACACTCCCATCCTGCATACTTTTAACAATTATCGTTTGTAAAAAACTTCACTAATTAAAAAAAAAGAAAAAAACAGAGTATGCAGATTTAGAAGAGAAACAGATGCTCAAAGAATCCTCTCTCACAATGTCCAGTCTCAGTAACTCAGGAGACAACACTAATTGCCATGATGATAAGCACAAGATTACTTAGACTGCTCCAAGGTAATGGTTTCCAATCACTGACGCTACTAAAAACCACTAGTCTTTCAGCTATTCCGAAGCTAATATGGATCAAGATCATTCTTATTAAGAACCAAAAAAGCATGCTCCATCAGTGAAAATCGAGGATGTAATAAAAATAGAAGAAGGTATTCAAAAGGAAAATGCAGTGCACTAGACCTTTAAAGAGGCTAATAAGGCTAATTAAAATGAACAGCAAGTCTTTCCGATAATAAGTTAATAATAATATCTTTGGAGAACTAATTTTTTTTAATAGATTTTTGTTTATTTTCATTAAGACAACCCAACTGAAGAAGCAATAAGTAACGTTAAAAAGTCAACGCTTTGTGATCAAGAAACAAAAATGGCAGTTTGGATGAATGACTTCTAGAATTCTCTTAAAAGTCGATTTTCTCTGGAAATCTTTGGCTGCATTGCTTAGAAACTAAACTCTTTGGTAGCAGCCGCTGATAATTCCAAAGAGACCATTTCGATAGAGGATATCATGAAATTTTGCGCTTTTCTACTCAGCACTGGTATCTCAAAGAAGAGTACAATCTCAGATTACTTTGAAATATATCTAGGAGCTCCTCCTCTCATTTCTAAGAAGCTCTTTGCTACAATATGCGAATCCCTTTCCCATGAAAACTCTCCGTTGTAATTTTCTCAGATATTCTCTAAACCTTATGAAGAAGCGCGCTAGAACTCCTCTAAGTTAATTAGAACAAATTATCTAGGGCTTTTTGAAGAATTTAATTTTTTTTTTGGGTAAAAGAGCTCTTATCGTAGAACAAACGATCACCGTTTTCGTGCTCTTTAGTTGATTTAAGATATCCCAGTTATTAAATAAGAACCAGAAGCTCCTATTCCACAAAACATCCTTGATCTGCTCTCACGTAACAAACTCAAGGAAGAGTATCTTCCTCCGAGCTAAGAAAATTAATCTCAGAATATTGCTCGATCTTTTCATGTTCCTTAGGCTCCGATTTAGATATTCAAACCGGATTATGTTTATTGTTACAACCCTAAAACTCTTGCTCTTTGCAATGTCAACGAGAGAAATTTTCAAATGAAACAAGAATCAGAAATCTCAAATATGTCAAGATAAAGAGGAATGTTTGAAAATGATATCTCCTCATGTTTTGGGAATGAACTTGATTCTAACTTAGATTTGGTTTTCTCTTTCGGGAAAAAAACTGCTCAGTGCATGTTTTTCGAGAATTACTTTAACCTGCTAGATTCACAAAACGAAGAAACATTTGCGCTTTTACAGTAAACTTACAGGAATAATCTCATTTAGAGTCATTATTTTTCTTTGTTTCTTATTTTTTTTAATTTGATTTTTGTGATTTATCTAGGACTGTCTGCTAGTCTCGTCCTTTGAGAGCAGTTGATCTGCAAGAATTTGAGAGCAATGGACTGCGAGCGTTTGCAGAATCTCTCTTTACAATGTGCATTAACATCTACTAGAAAACAAGCGAATTCTCTAGTAAAAGAATCCCCTTCAAGAACATCCTCAACAAAATAATTGAAAATCTCATGGAACGTGCAAATCAAATCACCCTTAATAATAATTACAACACACACTCGCTCTTTGATATTTCATCAAATATCTCGCCCTATTCATCTCGAGTAATAGGCATAACAACACAGCAACACACATTTATTAAAACGAAGCACTGCAATTTTTGCATAGTCTGCTAGTAAAATGGAAAATACACCAAATCCAAATATTCCTGCGTAATCTGCTAGTATCGATTCGGAAGATGCATAGCTCTTTGTATGTACAAGTGCGATAAACTCTTTCATGATAATCCTTTAGAATATCTGAGCGTAGTCAACAAGAATGATAAATCTGGAGATGGAAATCATTAGAAAAAGAAAGATATTATTATCAAAAAAGTCTAAGACATCAGTGTTAGCGATTATCTTGAGTAATTGGAAATGTATTCTAAATCAGTGTCTCTCTTGATGAAAACATTCAATGAGAGTAAGTCAATCGCTTTGGAACCTGTTTACTTAAAGTCCGCTGCGAATCTTGCCAAAAGACAACTGGTAGATAAAACACAGACAAAATCGCAGAATTCAAAAGCTGAAAATTAATTATTATTTGGAAATGCTGAGAATCTCCCGTTTCTTAATTTAAAGCTAGATGAAGTTGAAAGTATACAGCTAAGATTCCCTCCTTATGTTGAAACAGCCCCTGAATCCATTCAATGCACAGTCAACTCTATCGTGAAAAGATAAAGAAAAAAACAAAAATAAACAATAGATCTCCAAGATGAAGAAGAAGAAGGATAATTCCCCGAAGAAGCAGAAAAATAAGATAAAATTCCTTTTGAACTTGATGAAGAGCATTCAGAAGGTAATGATAGTGAAAGCCCAGCATAAAATAGTTAAGATCAAGAAGAAGAAATCCTTTTTGAGGATGATTAAATTGAAGATCATCATTAGCACTTAAAAGAGAATCTATGATCAAAGCTCCTGCTTTTCTTCATCGCTATGAGTTTAGAGCTATAATACCTATCTCTTTTTTTTCTTTTATCACTCTCACTCTTCCAGTCAATAAAATAAATTGTCACTTACCCTATTTATTGAACTCTAGCAGTATTGTTATTTTGATTATCCTCAAAATAATTCCAAAATTCTAGTAAAAAAATAAACAATTTTGTCTTTCACTTTTTTTTCATCATAAACGATAGATAATCTTATTATTAGGTTATCAGAAATACTTAAATATTCGATTCATACAAAAAATCTATGAAATGTCTCTCCATAACTCAACTAACATACTAACAAGAATGATGAGAGAGAGAGAAGATAAAAAAAAGATTTTTCAAATAATTTAGTTAAGCAGTGAAAAGAGTAAAATAAGAACTAAAGCTGATTGGATGTCTTTCACTGGTTTCCTGGATATCACTCTTTGATTTCCCCTATGACTTCAAATAGCTTCTCGTCACTGAAATCCTTTCCATCTGATTCATCAAGGTTTATCGAATCAAGAAAATTGAACCGATTATTTAAGCGATTCTACTCTTGAAGTGGGCTTGTATTTAAGTTCAGCGACTAAATAACTTAATCTGTGATCAGATTAACATCGTAATTAGTATCTGATTCTGTCTCAAAGAGTTATCTCATGTACGAAGGAGTAGGCTCAGCTGATTACGTTAGAAATTGCTGCTGATATTGATTGTCCTAGAAGGTAGAGCTACAGAAATTATTATTCTCATCTTGGAAATATGGGCATTCTGGAAAAAGTACTGATTGTTGGAGTGGAACCTGACAGAGATTCTCAGTTTGAGAAGAATATTGAGCTGAAATAAGAGGGGTGCTTGGGGAAACCTAAGAAAAACAATTTGAAGGAACCATTGGCTGATTATCACTGATATGGTTTGAGAATTAATTATAACTATGCTAGAAGTTAGGAGAAAACTTAGTATCAAATGAACTACTTATAACAGTCGATGGGCAGGTATTCAGCTAGATTTGCTGCTATTCTTGTTATTTCATTGGAGTTTTTGGAGTTTCAGGGAAAACTAATCTTTACTAGGAGGATGTAGGCATGTGTTATTGCTAGTTTCCCTCCAAAAATTTCATTTGCATTGAAGGTTGTTAAGAGGGAAAACCATCCTGTTAGTTGCTATTGTTCCTCTACTCATTGATATTCCTACTGCAGTTATTGCTCTTATCATCTGTTGTGGAACCCTTTTTTTAGGCAAAAAGTGGTTGACCTCCAACCATCTGAGCTTGATTGAAACGTTGTTTCTTCAGCTTCTCTGCATCTTTATCAACAGGAATTTTGATCGCCTGTGATTAGATAAGCTTTCCAGATACGTCTCTCTGATAGCTTTTGTTCGGTTATGGATTTTTACAAAAGGCGATTATACTATTCCTCACATATTTTTCAAGGAGGAATTCTACTACCTTTTGGTAGTACAAAGGATGTGGAGTTGCATCAAATGAATTCCTTAAGTAATTTTAATAATTTTTACAATTCCTATCATTTTTTGAGATCGGACTCTGACAATTATCAGGCTAATCTCCTTGATTGAAAAGCCTTTATTGTTGTTTATTCTTCTTGATAGTACCTTCAGTAGTGTTCTAATTTTTGGTATCTTCAGGCTATTGATTTATTCTGTCATCCTAATCTTCTTCATGGCTACATTGATTCAATATTGAAAACTTGGAGACTTTCTTGAAGAGGCTTTCTTTTTATTGTCTTAGACTGTCATGATGATGGTGATGATGGGGATGATTTTATGGTGTTGAAGGAAACGGATTTCTAATTTCATTTGGAGTATCAATATTATCTTAGATATCCATCGAATGTGTTCTTGAAGCTTTTCCTGATGAAATTCTTTAAAGTTACTCCGAAAACAAACCCGAAAATGGAGATTTATTTTATTATTCTACGGCCTTCTTTTAAGGAGTCGATCTGATTGATTTGATCGATGAGCTAGCTGTCTTTTTGGTTTTTTCCAGCTTCAGCTAGCAAGCATTAAAACAAATGAGCCAATTAGAATAAAATAAACAATTCTAAAATTACTTTTTATTCTGAAGGGCTGTTTGGACAGGAATTGAGTACCAAACTAGGTAACTTTTTGATTTTTTTGGCTAGCTTCTAGTGCTAAAAACTCCCTGAAGTACTTGCACTTTCTTAGGAATTAGGTGGAGAATACAACTCAATTTATGCTTGAGAAGAAAATGGATGCTACTAGATAGTCTGCGGGGATACCTCAAATGATTCAGTCATCTAAATAGGAATGTCATAAATCTCTTTCCATGAGCAATTAGTTCTCTGAAAGTGTTCATTTCCAGTGAATTGAGAGCTTAGTTACACACCAGGAAGTGTACAGCCTGTTGCTAGGTTTTGATTGCTTAGATCAGGTTCTTGTATCATTTACAGGGGGGGAAGCAATATTTTTTGATTTGCTCTACAAGATATTCAGTTTAATTTTTTGTTGAAAGTTCTTAATTAATTATGAAATATTTGATTTTGGGGAATAATATGAATCACCAACAGCTAGCTCGTTGTATCTAGATTGTATCTTAAATTATGCTCTTACTTCTTGTTTTTACCATACAATCAAATTAATTTAAATAATCATTTCTTCAATAATCAGAATATTCTGATCAAACCTAATCCCTTAACTAATTAGCATATGTTAGATTTAGAAAACAATTTCTTAAAAATGATTTCTCATTTTTTGAAAGTCAAGTTAAAAGTGCTAAAAAGTTTAAGAAAAAAATATGTATCAGTGAGTTTAATAAAAGGACGTCTTACTGGAATCTGATGTAAGATTAAGGAAATTCAAAATAAATGATTGCACTTTGCTAAGGAAAAAGTTATGAAATAATAAAAAAATGTTATAAAATAGTGAATAAATGTGATTAGATTTCTAATTTAAAACAAATAAAACTAAGGAAAATCATGAAGAAAAGGGGGGATTTTTTTAAAGAAAATGCAAGTGGGGAGGGAGGGAAGTAAGAGATTTTTGTTATGGGTCAAGGATAATATTAATAATAATTTAATCAAGATAACCTTTAATTTTTTGAGTCTAAACCAAAAGATATGTGCTGGCTTGCTTGAAAAATATTAATTTCTCAGGCCGGGGAAGGTCTTTTATAGTTGCTTTCATATTTATTGTTAGCAGCTTCTGATTAGCGATGATATTTGTAAAGCAGTTTAGCATCTCTCTTGGAGAGAAACAGCTATTCTGGGTTGTTGATGCGTTTTTGAGCTATTTCTTTACCGAACTCGTCTTCATCGCTGTCCTCTTCGATCTTTTCCATTTTATTCCATTATCCAGTGGTTACGAATTATTATTTTTGGGAAGCTCCTCGTTTTGGTCTTCTTTTCTTAGATCTCGGAGGTAGTCCTTTATTTCCATTTTCTGGCTTGCATTGTTGTTGATCCTTTGAACTACATTCTTATTAGCTAGATTATCTTATATTTTAGTTATTACTAAAGCTAGTGTCCTCACAATGTACTGCCACTTCTGGTGACTGCTTTAGATCTTCTTTATGAAAATTATCATTATGTATAGGATTTTACTCCTCCCCTCCCACAGAATTATCTGAATTGCTGAAAATAGAGCCGGTCCCTGCATTTACAGCTGTAACAGGCGTGTCTTTTTCTTTAGAGATATGTCCAAAGTAATCATCGTCTTCATCTTCCTCGGAGATCTGCATGTTGCATTCCTATTGGAATTATTCTTTCAGTAGTTTCTCTGAGATGTTATTCTCCTTTGATCCATTTATTTTTTCCACAGGCTATTTAGAACGACTATATATTGATTTGATAGCATCAGAGATACGTTTATCACTGAAAAATATAATCATTGTGAAGAAGCCTTATGTAGTAATTAGAATTGTAGATGCGGACATCAAAGCATGGATACTCGAACCTCCCGCTAACATGATAGATCTGTTGATAGTCCCACAAAGCCAACACATGATCCAGAGAGTAGGATAAAAGAGGAACCTCCTGATGACAAAGAATGTCTCTGTTTTATCGATTTCTAGGTCTTTGAGAATTTTTAGTGTTTTAAGAATGAGAATGAAATTAAGCGCAATGCAAATCCACAGTGGACCATATATCAAACCCCAAACTTGCAATTATCCATTTACATGCCCTGTTGATGTTATCCAGCATGCGTTATCTTCTTAGCCGTAGCTATCGCTGATAAGTGGAATGGCTGAGAGCAACAATGGGACAATGAATCCTATCCCTATGAAGATTAACTCCCTTTTCGCCATGTTAGCAATTCGATTTTTGACAGTATCATGGATTGTAATGGACAGAATTGTGATCCATATCAGCACGCATTGCGAAGTGTAAGTCGAGATAAATGCTTAGATCACGCACAAAGTTGATAATTTACCATTTTCATAAGCTGAGAACTCGTCACAAAAAAATTCTACCATGGTTTGTATGGAATAAATGAGATTAGACATTCCAACATACATGATCATCTTATTCCCGAAAGTCTTCAGTTCCGGGAGGGAATAGTAAGCAACAATTATGACTATGCTGCCAAACATAGACATTCCGCAAGTTACTATCCCGAGCACATTTGTCACTGTATCAATATCTGCCATTTTCCCTCACTTTTTTATAACCCTGCTGTTAAAACTCCGAGTGCTCTCAAAAGCTCACTTTCTTTAGATTCACTTTGGGTCTCTTTTTTTTTTCTTTTATAGACACTGCATAACAACCATTATTCTCCCCCTCCCCACAGTCAAATTTACTTGCGAATTAAAAAAAATATTTTTAACACATGTACTTTACAAGCATAAACAGCTTTCATTTTGCAGTTTGATTGAATAGCAAACAGACTAAGTAATCATTGTACATTTTGAATAACTCACCGATCGGAAAATAGTTAAATAATACAGAAAAATAATGTTAACAAAGTTATTTTTCGCATCATTTTTTTAACTTTTTTAAGATTTATAAGCTTGGATTTTCATTCGCTGTTCCTCCTCTTTTTCTACCTTTTTTGGTGTTTTTTTCAGGTAAATTCTCAACAGTCTCTTTCTCAATAGGCTTTCTATCTTTCTCTTTCCCAGTATTGTCAGGTTCAATTTCAGTTTGTTCGTCTTGTTCTTTAATTGTTTCGAGAACTTATTCCTCTTTAAACTCTTCAACTTATTTTTTCTCAAGGGACTAATCTCCTTGATCTTATTCTTCTAATTAATGAAGCATCTTTTCCTCTGCCTCTTCACCTTCACTATTCGCATCTGGCTCGTCTTCTTCAGGAGGAGCTTCTGGTTTCAAGAATATATTCCCTTCATCAAATTCGTTTATTGGTTAACTTTCTGTTTTTTCTACTTCTTCTTCCTTTCCTTTCTCTCCCTTGATTGTGCGCTTCACAAAGTCAATGTAGTTTTCCATTCCTTCTGCATAATCAGGAGAATGTGTCTTTAAATTTAGCAAATCATTCTCGTCTTCTTTAAAAGTCAAGCATTTATGATCTCCTTTATATTGAAAAAGTTATTTCATTAACTCATTATTATGAGCTTTTACAATCATTTTATCATCTACAACATTCTGACTTAAATCCTCCTTTAAGAACTATCTCTACAGAACTTTCTCCTCCATGGTCCCACATGAGATCAGTCTGTAAATATGCACAGGTTTAGTTTATCCATCTCTCCAAATTCTACCCATAACTTAAAGATCATTGGAAGGATTCCAGTCAGGCTCCATGAGAACCATACGATTAGCTGCTGATAAATTTAACCCTGTACCTCCTGCCTTACCACACAGTAAGAATACTCTCAGTTGAGTCTGTGGATCTTAGAATCTATTTAGATAAAAAGAGAAAACTCAATTGTCAGTGCTCAACAATGATTCGTATAAATATTTCTTAAATCTTTCTCAAATTTACCTGTCAATTAGCTCCTAACGCTTTTGTGCATTCACAGATCCATCAAGTCTCACAAATTTTAAATTCTTCTCCTTTATCATCATCTCTAAGACATCTAGAGTTTACGTCCAATAACTCACAATAATCACACGCTCGATTGAAGATGATTTTTTTTCAATAGCTCTCATGGAGTTCAAAATATCAGAGACAAACTTAAACTTAAAGGCTTTATCCCAATCAGATAGTGCGAAATCTTGAGGGAAGTACTGCTTAAACTCCTAAGAAGCTTGCTGAGGGGGGAAAAACACATCTTTGTTTGTTATCTGCTTTTGCCAATTAATAAACTTTTAAATTGTTTTACATTGTTTTCATCGGTATAAATGAGTTATGGGTGATTAAGAAGCTTTCTCATGACAGTTAGCAAGCTGAAAGCCCCTGTGTCTGACTCAAATTCACTTTTTAAAGTTCTAGCTAGTATCATTTTCTTGTACACAAACTCCTATAATTCTGTTAACTTCAGGAAAATGAAATACTCCGATCGAGGAGGGAGTAATTTTTCCAAGATATCAGCTTTTCTACGAAGTACAAACTTACTAATGATGTGGGTGAGTTCCTTGCTTCGAACAGCAGCTTTTTCAACAGTTTAAGGAGTAGCATCGCTTTTTAAGGCAGCTAAGATTGGATCGGAGAAAACAAACTTAAATTGCTTTTCATTTTCGAATACGTTTGGGTTGACAAATCTGAGAAAGAAAGAAAAAATTTAGTCAGCATAATTTGAATCATAAACTAGATAAACACTTATTTCTTTCTTCTCTCTCTCTCTCAAATATATATCTGTCTGCTTTCTTGAATAAAATATTGAAGGCATGTTTACTTCACGCAAGAGTAAAATTCATCTAGCGAATTTTAAAGTGGAGTACCAGTAAGAATAATACGCTTATGGCACTTTATCGAGTTGAATGAGCGAAAAGTTTTGATATTCATATTTTTTAATCTGTGACCTTCATCGAAAATTAACAGATCGCAGGAGTTAGCCAGCTCATCCACATGCATACGGAACTGCTCATATGAGATAAGAAGCATTTTCTAAGGGCCCATTGCAAATTCTGCGCAAGCTTTGATAACCTAAAGAAACAAAATGAAGTTCAACAAATAATAAAAATGTTGTTTTTCTGCTTTTTACATTCTCTCTGCTTCCAATAGCTATTTTTGGGCTAAGTCTTGCTTCGCCTAGCCATTTTTTGACTTCTTTTTTCCATGTTCCTAGAAGACTTACAGGTGCAACAACAACGACTTTCTTTAACATCGGCTATGTGCTAGAGAATGGACCTAAAAGAAAATAATTAGAATATTCTTTCTCATCTGAAAATTTACTTCTTCTGATGAGTGTCCAGATTAACGCGATACTCTAGAGTGTTTTACCAAGACCCATGCTGTCCTTAAACGAAAATACAAAGAATAAGAGAATAATCTATCTAAACTAATGATTTTACAGCTAGAATGCACCCGCTAATATCAGGTCCTCTCAATCCTGATATGCACTCAAACATAAACTTAACTCCTTGTTTTTAATGAATTCTCATATTCTCGCTTAAGTAAGGATCAATGAACACTGGGAAGATCTCAGGATTATCACTATCAGTGAGTAGAAATGCTTTTGCAGGTACCTAAACATCAGAAGGTTTTGATGTTTCACTTGATTTATTCAGCTTTAGAGGCACAGATAGCTTTTTCTTTTTCCTAAAACAAAAAATGAGAATGAATTTAAATAATTTAGGTGATTGTTTATGGGGTTTACTCTAGTTGATCTTTATCAAATGTCATCTTCGCTTTGACGAAGCACCTTCCACTCAGGAAATCTTCTTTTTTTATTTATGCATCTTGTTCAACTTTTTGATTATTTTAAGAATAAAGATATTTTAAAACTCTATGAAAGAATCTACTATTTACCAAAGAATGAACCGACGATGTATTGATCTGTGTTATCGGGATTCGGACAGTAGAGCTTGGAAGAAAAGCTGTCATAAATCTTCTGTCCATCTGAATTATACAGTTAGATTTTGTTGCCATGGAATACAATGATACCATCATCGAGCACCTTATGTTTCTTTTTAACATCCTTCGACCAATAACATTTATGGAATTCCTCTAAGATTACTTTTTCGCCTCCGTCCTTTGAAGGATCTGCAGTTTTTGCTGCGTTTGGAGCAGGAGTTGCTATAGAAACTGGTTTGAATTGTTTATTAGTACCCTTAAGACCAATAGAACCAACTGGTTTCACAGAAATAGGAGATGGAGGAGCTGATGTAGAATTTGTTTCTTGAGTGGTTTGAGGTTTAACTTCAGGTAACTCTTTCGTAGGAAGAGATTGCATTGAAAGTGGTCGAGCTAAAGACGAAACTATTGGCTTAACTACAGGCTTAGCAATTACTACGCTTGGAGATTGTCCTCCTGAGACTCCATCTTTCTATCCAGGTGGCTTGAATGGCTTTTTGAGCATCTTAGAAAAAAAAGGAGATAATTTTTTTTGTAGCGAAAATTAAGATCTCTAAATTTGTTTGCTACAAGATTTTCATAAGAAGGTGATTCAAAAGGCGGCAATAATTATTTCCAAGAATTAATCAGATGGCTGGATTTTGATAAAGGTTATTTTCCAGTGGTTTTAAAGAATTGTGATTATTTTCGAATTGTTTTATTTTGATTTCATTGAATAAAAGGGCATAGAAAAAAAACCAATATTGATCAATTTGTGTGTTAAGTAAGAAAATTCGAAGTAATGGAGTTCACAAACATGCAATGCATGCAGCTCATTTTAAAGAAGAAAATGCTAAATCACGCTCTTCGATTAATTCCTGGGTTGTGATCTCAATTCTCTTCTTGATGTTTTCATCCCATTTAAGTCCTTGCACAATCTTCCAGTTTCCATTCTAGCAAGTCACTGGGAAGGAGAAACAAAGATCTTTAGGAACACCATATGAGCCATCACTAATAACTCCCATTGAGACAATCTATCCTGGGAAACTACCAACAAACCAATCGTGCACGTGATCACAAGCAGCACTTGCTGCAGAAGCTGCTGAAGATTTATCTCTCATTGCAATAATAGCTGCTCCTCTTTTGGCTACGCTTTCCATAAATTAACTAGAAATCCATTTTTCATCGCAGACGGCAGATTTAACAGGGGTTACAACACCTTTCTGAGGATAATCAAGGATAACTCCTAGCTGAGCATCTGGCACTTAAGTTGCAGAGTGATTACCCCAGATGATAAGGTTTCTGACTTTTCTATGATGAGTTCCAACTTTCTCAGCAATCTGAGACTCCGCGCGATTCTAATCAAGTCTAGTAAGTGCAGTGAAGTTTGCTTTTGGAATATTTGGAGCGTAGTGTGACACGATCAGGCAGTTAGTGTTCGCAGGGTTACCAACAACTAAAACTTTGCAGTTTCTGTCAGCATATTGGTTGATAGCTTCACCTTGCTCCTTGAAAATCTATCCATTTTGGCTTAGAAGATCTTTACGTTCCATTCCAGGACCTCTTGGTTTTGCACCTACTAAAATGGCTACTTGGCATCCTGTAAAACCTTCTTTCAGATCAGTAGTAGTTTTGATCTCTGCTAACAAAGGGTAAGCGCAATCATCCAACTCCATGACAGTACCTTACATGGGTCGTTTAGCACCAGGGAGCTCAATGAGAGTAAGAGATATCGGCTAATCAGGTCCGAAAAGTCTTCCCTAAGCAGCAAAGAATACAGCTGCATATCCAATATTGCCTGCAGCTCCAGTAACTGCAACTTTAATGGGCTTCTTGAGCTCCTTGTAGGGGCAAAGATGTCTGCCAATCGATTGAATTCTCTCCATCTGAAGTCTTTTGAAAGTTGCTTTTTAAACTTTTTATTTTTTTAACTATTTATTTGAGTGCCAGTATCTGGTATAGATCCCTAAAGTGCGATTATTTAAACGAAGGTTGTTTTTTTCGTAGACGTCATATGCGTAAACTGCATTTCTTTACGTATTTCCTCCCCAATGTTGTTAGGTTATGATTATCGTTCTTGTTTTTGTTTTTATTATTTGTTTTTTTAAAAATACAGAAAGTATTCATATAATCTAATAATTGATTCATTAATTTAGAAGAGATTTACTAGCTTAAAAAAGTAAATAAAAAGCTCTAATTAAGTTGTAAACTTCTAAAAAGAGTCAATTTCTCATACCTTTTTAACTATCTTTCTACTATTACAATACGAAATTAATCTTCTACATCCTCTCGTAATTTAAAACTTTTAATCATAACTCATGCGGTACTATTCAGCCAATTAAAGCCCCAACATTTTTAAAAGTTAACGCTCTAAGTATAGTCAAACACCCAATAAGAAAGCATGTAATTTTAATCAGCAAAAGAAAAGTAGAAAACAAATCGAAAGATTGTAGAGAGTTTATTGATTTTACACTTTTATTTATTGATGGTTAATCTCTTAGCTAGTAATACATTTATAAAGTGAAATTAATAATTTCTATTCATGAAATATCAGCTATTTGCTATTGATATTTTTGCCAAAACATAGATGTGCAAAACAGGGAATAAACGAAATAAATAGTTTTCCATTCTGATCGATGCCTTCATTTATTCTGATTCTTCAATGTTCTGAGACACCCTGCTTCTTGAGAGTTCATTAAGCTACTCCAATTTAGTCAGACTGATATTCTAAGAGTCAGATAAATTGATGTTAAAATAAGTAATTGAATTTATGTTTGTCTGTTTACCATTTTTTACGATTTTCTAGTCTGAACCTTGAATCTGGTAATTCTAAGCAAATATTCAATAATCAGGATTAATTTCAACTTAGTCAATGGATAATAATCAAAATATCTCTACCTATAAAGACGCTGCAGTTGTATTCCTTCCTTAGTAATCGAGTCTGTTCAAAGCAAATAGAGTATGAATCAATGTCATAATTTGATATTGTTTTCTAAGAATAATGTCTACTGATTTTTCGGTGAGGCGTTGTTAGTATTGCTGTAAGTGTAAACTGGCAATGTACTGCGAGGAGCATTAGCCTAAGAATCCTGCAAGTTTTGGAAATTTTACTTTCCAATGAGATCTTCAATGTTGATGTTTGGTTTTTAGTTGGCTTCATATGAAGAGGTCTGGTTCTATCCAGGATTTGATGGAGAAGTCGTAACAGTGTAAGATTTCGCTAAGTAATCGGGGAGATTGGAGGTTTGCTTGTATTCTTAGGAGTAGCTTTAAGGGGTGTAGGATTTCGATGGTTAGAAATTAGTAGCGTTGTCAGTAGAACTACCAATAGGTTTTGGAGAAGTTGAAGGAACATAGGAATAACTCGAGTTTGGAGCATACGACGTCGAAGTAGCTTGAGTGTATTATGGATAATTTGAAGGAGCTGCTGCCCTCTTCACCGCATCTTCTGAGTAAGGAGCGTAGTTTGGGTTGATAGTTTATTGAACTACCACTGATGAGGCTGTACTGTAGGGCTGTCCATTTCTGCTGTTTGCTTATCTGTGTTTTACAAAAATTGTCCATTTTTAGAGGAAAATATAATTATTATTATTAATAGTATTGCAATTATCATATCTTTCTTACGTTGAATATGGAGTCTGCTTGTAAAGGCTTGGACGAGTGAAATCAGTGGTTGCACTACTGCGAAGGTCTCCTCTGAATGATGCCATCGAAGTTAAACGACTAGAAAGTTACAAAAAATAATTACCTTATTTCCTTTAAAAAAATTGCAATTACTTCTGGCCAATGATTGATTGAGAGAAGTTTTTCTTGGAGACATCAGTTGAAATTCCATATGCTTCAATGTATGTGCAGACTGGTTTTTGAGCTGATTAAGGAATTAGTGCTCCCTTTTTAAAATATTTGTCAGAACTTTTCACGAAACTATTCTACAGGCTCAGGGAGTCAATCCACAAGCGAGCCTCTTCCTTTGAAGGTCCGAAGACAATACCACTGTCTCTGCTGTAAGAATTAGGCATACTCAGAGAGCAATACTGTATTTTCTAGCCATATTACTCGTTTGTTGTTACAACAGGGAACAAATGCTTGTATTACGGGCTCAGTGAGAAAATGTAGGAGTCAGATATGCTTGAAGTTTCATTTGTTTGCTTCCCCCAACTTTACGAGCTAAATCCTCCGACAATATATTAGTTGTTCCCTTCTTCAAATTTAAGGATTAGGAATGTTTCTCCAGAGAATCCTTGAAGAGCTTCTGCTAATGAAGCATATTTGTAGTTCGATTATCCAGCTTGATAGAGGAGTTTAAGTTCACTGGCGTTGAGCAAGTAGTTATTGTTGATATACAGCTAAGTGAGTTGATCTCTTTTGATGAGAGTTTGCTTCTCATAATCAGGCATAAGAGGCATCATAAAGGATACTGTGCCATCAAGGAATTTTCCCTTGAAGTAAATGTTAATCAAGGTGGTTATCAAGTAGATTTGTTCTTTGATGAGCATCTAAAACTACCAGAACTCAATCTTCGCTAGAAAACAAAAAAATAAGAGTATTTAAATGTTTCTTGAAGAGATATCCTAAATGAATATTTGTCTGATAATGGAATTAAATTATTTTATCAAATCTTTACCATCGTCTGTGGGAAAGATTCTGTCAGCGATCGATCTTGCTGCAGCTTCATTGATTTTCTGTTCAGGCTACCCGCAAAGCATGTGGAGTACACACAGATTGAAATCGAGAGCTTCACTGTAAGTTATTAGATTATGCATATGATTTGCTTGATCTTTTTCTTTTTCAAGGGATTTCCTTAAATGTGGGAAGAGGATCATGCAGAGGAGAGTCACTCTGTCATAACGAGAATATATTTCACTGAGCTTCTTGTTAGATGGCTTCTTAATGAGAAGTTCCACTGAGTAGATTTAAAAAAAATAAACAATTAGATGATTTGTTTCCTGAAGCCGTTTTTTAAATAAATTAATTTTCTTAATCTTCGTCTTACATACATCGACGAATAGTTCTACGTCGACTCTATTTGTTGTGGAGACTTTCAGCATAAATTCATGCAGTTTCTCACCAAATGAAACATTTTCAGCAAAAATATCTCGGAAAGCTTGCACAGAGAGATTATCCTTCCCCTTTGTACTGGAGTCCACAAAAAAAGGTCAATAAACTAGTTAAAGACTTTCTTAGAAATATCTCTCATGTTTCATGATGTTTTGTGGAGATTTTAGCAGGAAAACTTAAGATTCTTATGATGAGAAACAAAATGTTACTCTGGATATGAGTTAGCAGTTTTTTGGTGAAACTGTCTGAGTTTTTTGATTTCTTCCTCAGTTAAAGTGCGATCTTTTCTGCTCTGATTGCAGCCCATTTTTTAGCTTTGTTTATGTTTTATGATATATATTTGTTAATTTTTGATTTCGCGTTTATTCTCTCTAGATATATCTTGTTTTATAACACACTCTCCTTTAAATATAGTTTTTAAATAAAAAAACAGCATTCATCAAGAAATGAACTAATGAAATAATCCTGGGGGGTATCCTCTTCATACGTCCTATCTTCTCCAATCTCTGACTTTTCTCACGTTGTAGAATTAAATTTAAAAAAGGACTTAACAATCTATCATTCTCCCATCTTATTAATTTGTTTTATCCATTCAAAAAATTGAAAATATCTTGAAGATAACTTGATAACAATTTTGGTTGATTTCTGATAAAGATTTTGAACAAAAAAGTGGAATGAGCAAGTTATGCTTAAAAATGAATTGAAATATTTGAATAAATTGTACAAAAAATATTTAAATGAGCTTCATTTGTGGGGCATTAACAAATTATGCAAACTGAATGGATGCAATACATTCTCTTTCAAAGATCATAATGGAGTTAAGAGGAAAATATAAAGAACTTCTAAAAATGAATGGATAATGAGAAGCTATTTAAGGTTTGATGATTTGAAGAAGACTTATTAACAGACAAATTGAAAACAAGAAATATATTAAGATAGAATGGGAGTGCTGAGATAAAGCATACACACATAGAGAGAAAGAAGGGAGAGTATTTAAGAAGAAAAGAATACACATTGTTTAATAAATATTTCTGTAGTAGCGGAGCAAAACAGTCAACAAAAACAAGAAAATAAGAAGATTCAGTGAGGGGACAGACAGCTAAAGGATCAAGACGCTTAAGAGTGAGGATAAAACTAAGCATCAAGAGATGACAGAAGAAACAGATATACAGCAGCTGAATCTCATTGAATACGAAGAGTTTCTTCAAACTGAGCACTCCACAAATCAAAATAATCCTGAAACATCATCATTGCCAAACTGTTATTAGAGTAATTATAGTCAAGGGAGCAACAACAACTTTGAAGATCATAATGACCTAGGTACGGACATAAACGTAGATAATAATTGCAGCAATGACCACAAGGATTTAGAAGGAAGTAGTATCAAAGAGCAAAGTGAGATAAACAATAGAAATGAAGACGAAGAAGGGAATATTCGTTATCAAAACAATAAGGGATCAGATGATCTAACTACTCATATATTAGCAGATAACAAAATGCTATCCGATTAGATCAATGGATTTGAAGAAGAAAAGCCTGATTCTCTTCATTCTTAAAACCTTTCAAACATTCAAAAATAGAAGAATCCTCAATTAATACCTGTTTCAATTGAATAAACGGCTGCTTTTCATGACAATACTCCTCAAAAGCTACAACACATTAACCCCTAAGATTAACTTACCGCACCGATGGTTTCCCCAATGTAACATTTTAAAGGACAATTACGTTTTAAATATTGAGTGGCGAACAAAAATATGCAATAATGCTCATTCTGCTTTTTAAATTATGTTGAATAGAAAGTAGACAAGAGAGGAACTCCTAGAAGAGAAGATTCTCCATATGGATATTATTATCTAAGCACAGAGGGAATAAATGAACAAAAAGGAAGAAAAAATAACATTTTTACTCGCTTAAATCTCTGAACTTAACACGCATATTTCAGAGAAAACTTCAGAAGCCTCTTCTATCCGCGTTGAGTATGCGAAGATCCAAAATGAGGTACTGGTTTGTTTGTTAGTAAAAAGTGAAGAATTTTAAAAAAATATTATTGTTTTCCAAGATTGAGTATCTGAAACAGCAGTAACGCATTAAGGAGGAGATTCACAGTGGAGAGTAGAATCTCATTGATGTGTAAATCAAGTAAGAAGGTACAGAATATATTTGATATTTTATTATCTTTGTTTTGATCTTAATATGGTGCTTTAATGTTTCAAAAAAGAGCAATTAATTGAATAAGTCAACATGAAGTTATCCAGATCATACATTTCTTTGTAGCCTTCACTGTCACCTTCCTAATCGCTTGGCCAGAAATCGTTTATGAAAAATAGTAAAAAACAATTTGAAGATTTGCTGACATCTTCATAACAACCAGTAGCAGCAGGGGCAGTTTCTCTTGCAAGTCCTCTTTCATCATAATCAGCGAATCCCATCAGCAGCAAGATTACGTTTCGTGATCCCCTGTCAAAATAGCCATATTGGAATGCTAATAATACTTCCGTGACTTAAGAAAATAAAAGTCCAATCCTTGAAATATAATAATAATCTTAATAATAATCACAACACTAAGATCAATTCGTAGAAGAAGAATAGTAATAAGAACTTTCTTCTCAAGGCCCACCTCCAAATAATTAGCATCTTAATAAGCCGAACCTTGGACACTCCAAAAATGCTATGTCGCATGATTTTGTATATAAACGAGATTTAGTTTTGCAGAGTTTCCATTAAGATCAGCCTGTGAATTCGCCAAGCCATTTATCAAACTAATAAGTGTACTCCGAATAGCAATAGACTCCAGTGGGTAATTGGAGCAAATAACCGTTTTATAATTGTTTATCTGCAGGCGCATCGCAAAAGCGTAGTTCTTCTAATCATGTTCCCACTTCATATGTTCCTTTGAGTTGTAAAAATTCAATAGGTGTGCCATTAAGTATTCTTTCTAGCAAAGAAAATAAAGGTAAAGAATTCTTCGAGAAATCTAATTCACAACCTCCAACTTAAAGCTCTTCCTCGGGAAAACATTCTGGAGTTAAAAGCACAGATGCTCCCAAAAAGAGCGAAAGTTATCGGGAATAATACATCAAGAATATTGAGGTAAACCTTTATTGTTTTGAAGGAATTAGTTTTTATTAAATTTAGAGAGGCTCTAATGGAGTTAATAATGATGATATTTTGTAACTTTAATCAACAGGAGCTTCAGTAGAGACTAGAATTTCTGAAATAGAAGAGAGTTGAATATGAGATTAAAGTAATTTTTATTTGTTATTCATTCTTTTGTTCCAAATGAACGACCTATTAAACGATAAATAATAATGAATAATTGAACTAAAAAACAGCCAGACAACATAGGAAGTTCACAGAGTACACGACTAGCTTCGAATCTTTAAAAAATATACAAAGAAAAGTGTGCTAACTAATCCGCTCACTCAGCATCTTAAAGTTAGATGTAGAGACTCTAACAATCTTCAAATAATCACTAAGTCTTACCTGAGACTACCAACGTCAACGCGAATGTTAACGCAAACTTGAACAGCAACAGTTCTCTTATAGGAAGGAGTTGTTCAAGGCACAGTGAGAATGCTCTTCTTCACTTCGCTCAACTTAAAAAATCAGAAACTACAAATAAAGAAAGTTACTTTGATAAATAAATATTCTAAACATCTAATTTAGCTCCTAATCCTAATAATAATATCCTTGGGATCATCGCGAATGATGAGAATTATTCAACTCTCAAGCCAACATCAGCGCTGTTTGATAATTATGTAGGGAATAATGGTGCTAATAATAGTAGTAATAATACAAATAACGACAAAACATAGCATCACAAAAATATAGGATATAATAAGAATTCTTAAATGACTGACACAACACTGCTTGCGGGGAAGTAATATTTCCCAGTATCTTCCAAACACAAGCTAAGAAATAACGAATTTAGCCTGCAGGATGCAGCTTTTATTCCTGAGCGGGATTCGGTTTCTCCTTTGAAAGTTTAGTCTACCAGAAACAGCTAGAGTAATAACTACAAACCTCTCACTGAAGGCCTTCTTCTTTCGGCTTCGCTAAAGAGTAAGCTGCAATTTTAGAATCTTCCAAGATATGTGAAATTTCATTTTTTTCCATTTTTTTCTTAGAAGACATTAAAAACCACAAAATGAGCTGGGACAATCTCGCACTCAAAGAGTAAAACGGATTACATTTCGCACCTTCAAGTGGATATGGTATCAATGGAGGTCCTTCAAGTACGAAGAATCTTCAATATAAAAATATGAATTTCGCTGCTCCGAATAAAATGACATAAATTTAAGTTAAAAACGCTTTCTGTAAGACAGCATCAAATATAAACTTTTATTGATAATTTTTTGCTCAACCTTTGCTCAATTTGCCTTACTTTTCCTTTATTTCTAGAGTTTGCGGAGAGTGTGAAAAATTCGAACAAAGGGTTTATTCCATCCAACACGAATTATTTTCGCGATGTCTAAGAATCTTTAAACTCTGTGTAGATAGAATCTAAACCGTTCTTTTCCAAAGCGTTTACCAAATAATTCTGAATAAATATATTCCAGCTTACCTCTGTTCTTTTCTCGTCTTGTTTGTTTTCGAGTTCTCCCGATTATTTTGAGAATTCTTTGTGATCATTGTATAAAGCTGTATTTATTTTAACTGGTTAAAGAAATAGACATTGGATTCCGTAGAGAATAAATAGCATCATAGTTTTGTTGATTTAGTTGGGAATATCTAAGATTTTTTAAAATACAAATGCATAGCTTGCTAACATGAGAAATCAAATATCCACTAAAACCAATAGCACAATAGGATATTTGATATTACATTTAATTCTCAAAATTATCAAAAATAGCACACAAATATCGTTTGGAAAAATGAAAACAAATACTAGCATTGGGGATTCTACTCCTAGCAATAATGAGCAAACTGTTGTGAAGAAGTACAGTTGGAAGTTCATTCCTTTACTCTTCGCCATTTGGCTCTCTTTCTAGATCGCTGTGTTTCTTTATGTGGGTGAAGTGCTTCCAGAGTAAGATAGATGTTTTATGATCTGAATTGAGACAATATTTTTTCGGTATCTTTGTGTAGATTCAGAAAAGTCGGTTTTCCAACTTCATTTGAAGCTGCTCAGGAGTTCTCAAATGTGATGAGAAATTATCTAACCACGCACTACTGGACTCTCCTTTTTTTCTAAGTTTCTAACTTTACCTTGTATTGTTTTTACTTCAATTCGTTTTAACATTCAAACAACATGTGATCATTTCTTTTTTTGATTTCTGCTTAGCCTTCAGACTTGGTGTATTCCAGGAACCTTCGTGTTTAATCTCCTTGGAGGAGCTCTCTTTGGCATCAAAGTTGGCTTTCCCATCTGTGTTGCTGTAAAAATGATTCTACAATTTCTGTGCCATTATTTCCTTATTTTTCACTCATTTTCATTTTTGAAGTGCAATACATTAGGGGCATTCATTTGCTTTAATATCTCAAAGTATTTCGCGGGTGAACTTATCGAAAGGAAGCTGTCTTCTCAGTTAAAAACTATTAAATCTAAGGTAAACTATATTCCTTCTTATGAATAAAAGAAAGATTCTTTGTTCTACTTAACTTAAAAATGTTAATATGATTCTTTTTGATATCTGAAACAGGTTGACGAACACAAGAAAGATTTATTCTTCTTCATGCTCTCAAGTCGTCTCTTCCCAGGCTCTCCCAATTGGGCTATGAACATAACATTTCCTCACATAAATATCCCTCCTCACTATTTCGCGTTGAGTGTTGCTCTTGGATTGATTCCTTGGAATTTCTTGACTTGCGAAGCAGGATCGATTATCAGTACTTTCAAATCGAAAAGTGAGATCTTCAAGCCAGAGACTTACTACATGGTATGATTTAAATAATTCATAATCACTTTTGAAACACGGGGAGAGAGAAACATTGTAATTATTGTTTTTGTGTCTAATTCTTAGCTGATTGGGATTGCAGTTTGTATGCTCATTCCTCCTCTGATCAGACTAGCTACCAAGTCTAAAAACAAAGAGGACAAGAAGAAAACTCTTTGATGTTTATCAAGAAAAACTCTTGTGTGTGTTTTCAATCAGATATTATTGTGCAAGCTTATTTCATATTCTTAACTTGTATTTATCACTCCATCATCATTTTAAATAAAACTTCTTCTTGTATGAAATATTCCCTGTTTTCTTCCAAAATGCATAAAACAAAGTGAATATTTCACCATTCAACATTAAATATGATAGTTTGACAATAAAAGATGAATAAACCAAGGTTAGCTACTAGTTTCATAAAAAAAACAAATGAGACTCCTAGTTCTACAAAAAATGTTAAGAAATAGATTCAGAATTGTAAAAATAAGCTTCTTAAAAAAGGTAGTGAAATAACCAATACATAAAATAACGATTCCAAAACAATATTTAAAGTTCTTTGTTTTCAAAGCTTTGGCTTAGGTGCTTGAGGTTTAAGCAAGCCATAGTTTTCAATATCAGCTTGGATCTTAGGGATAACAGAAGCATCATCGATAGTTGGAGGAATCTTGTCAAGGACTTATCCATCGACTATTTTCTTAATAGTTGCTCTGAGAATCTTGCCACTCCGAGTCTTTGGGAGTTTGTCGACAAGGATGCAGTTGTTGAAAGAAGCAACAGGTCCAATTTCTTTTCTGACGATGGCAATGCATTCTTTCTCGAACTTCTTGAGATCAATATTGCCGGAGACTTTAGCGACGACAAAACCAATTGGAATTTCACCCTTGAAATCATCGATTTTTGCAACGACTGCAGCTTCAACAATATTTGGGTGCTAGAGGAGAGCTTCTTCCATGGCAGCTGTTGAGAGTCTGTGTCCAGCAGTGTTGATGATATCATCGATTCTAGCCATGACATTGAGATAACCGATATCATCAAAGTATCCACTGTCACCAGCTAAGTAGTATCCAGGAGAATCAGCGAGATATTTATCAATGAAAGCTTAGTCGTTGTTGTAAAGAGTCAACATAAATGAAGGAGGCATGGGGAGTTTAATGCAGATTCTTCCAAGTTTTCCAGGTTCGGAGATTTCCTTGTTATCTTGATCAAGAATTCTGACATCGAAACCGGGAGCTGGCTTGATAGCTGAACCAGGTTTGGTTGGGAATGTGTAGAGATTCTAATTTAAAAAAAAAGGATTAAATTAAACTAAGAAATTGAGAAAAAATCAAGATTTAAAAATGGTAAATTGTTTTGAAATAAAATGAAATTTTACCTTATAATTGCAAGAGATAATCCAGCCTGTTTCAGTCTACCAGTAATTATCGTTAATTAAGACCTTAAGATGTTACTGAATCCAATCATAAGTGGGGACATCGCATCTCTCACCTGCCATGGAAACATTTGTCAAGGAAGAAATGTCAAATTTCTTGATCCAATCTCCATTGAGATCATCCCTGATTTCAACAAAACACAAGAGATTAAAATTTTAAGTTGTTATCAATAATTTAATTGAATATTACTTGCGAATTGCTCTTAATGCAGTGGGAGCAGTGTAGAGACCTTTGACTCTATATTTTTCAATGATTCTCCAGAATTGGCCGGGATCAGGGGTACCAGAAGGCTTGCCTTCATATAACACAGTAGTGGCACCTAGTAAAGATAATATTATTAATAAACTTAGTTAATTAAAGGAAATCTGTATTGATATTCATTGTCTTTTGTAAATTTAAAATTTGTCTATCGTAAATAATAAGGTCCCCCCAATTAATTAAATTAAAATAAAGTAGCTCATTAAAATCCCTTCTTAAAATTGTCAATAGTTGTTTAATTTACCTCTAAGGAGTGGCCCGTAGACGATGAAATGGTGACCAACAACCCAACCAATGTCACTTCCTGAGAAGTAAACATCTCCTTTGTGGATATCATTGATGTGTTTCATGTTCCAAGAGGAAGCAACACAAGTTCCTGCTGTGTCTCTGACGATACCCTTAGGTTAGCCAGTAGTACCAGAGGTATAGAGGATATAAAGAGGATGATCACCTTCAACTGGTACGCATTCAGTTGGCTCAGCGAATTCCATTGAGGAATGGTAATCAAAATCTCTTCCAACCTTAACTTAGCAGTTGAGTTTGTCACCACGCTGTAATAGGAGAACCTTGATGCCGGGCACTTTGGAGATAGTAATGGCCTCATCTAGGATGGTCTTATAGTTGATAACTTTACCAGGTTCATATCCATAGGAAGCTCCAAGGATAACAGTTGGAGTACAATCTGAAATTCTTCCTGCAAGTTCCTTAGCAGCAAAACCTCCGAAGACGACTGAGTGAATAGCACCAATTCTAGCAGCGGCAAGCATACCGAAAACAGCTTCTGGAACCATAGGCATATAGATAATGACTCTATCACCTTTCTTCACTCCAAGTCGGCGGTAAACACCTGCAAGTCTGGAGACATTATCGTGAAGTTCTCTCCAAGAGTAGGTTCTTTCCAAGCCTTCATAAGCACCAACATAATGAATAGCTGGCTTGTCACCCAAATCAAGATGACGGTCGATAGCATTGTAGCACATGTTGACTCGAGAATCTTTGAACCAACGCCAGAAACCAGGATTCGGGTTGGTTTTGTCGAGGATCACATTTGGCTTACGGAACCAATCAACAAGGGTGGACTGCTCACGCCAATATTCCTCTCTGGTGTCTTCGTTTGTGGCTCTGTCGAATGCGACTTGATATGCGTTTTTGCCTGACATTTTCGTAACTTTTTAAAGTTTGATTCTACTTGTTTTGTTTAATATTTCTATTATCTTTTTTTTAATTTATTTTTTCCGTCCATAGTACCGTTTAAGCTCCAGATCAGTACTAATTATGAGTAATAGTCCGACTAATCAAGAGATCTTTCGCTCACTTGATCTTCACTAGAAACAAAAACCTAGTTTTTATTTTTTGATACCTTCACCTTGACGCAATTATTACCTCAAAATCATAGTTCATCTTTCCATACATAATAGTAATTCCCATCTTTTCTTACACAAACTCCTTAAAAACTATATCTCAGCCGCCATTTCTACTCAATAATCCTACTAAACATATACTCTCATCTCTTCCTTGCCTTTTTAATAATTTTTCTTTCCATTAAATTCACAATTTCTTACATCTAAAAAAAGATGACTTTTCCCTTCAAAACCAGCAACATTTTATCAAGGTATGCCATAGTCCATCATAAGGATAGTATTAGTGAACCTGCAATCATTTATACTATCCCTGATCTATTTCAAATATGGATTTATAACTGCGTCACGAAAAATATCCCAACTAAGAACTTGACATTAATTATTCGAATTCTTAATCGCATTTTGATCATTTTCACTCCTCCCCAATTTCAATTTTGTTGTATGATCCTTTGTTTTGAAATGATCTCCAAAATCGCTTCAGTAAGAAAAATCTTAGTGTGATTATTGGCTAGTGCATTTATTTTAGTATTTTTAGCAAATTCCATTGAATTACTGCAGTTAAATGTTTAATATGTAAGACTATGCATGCAAGAGAATTATTTAGGATCAATGCAATTTGCTCATTTCTCCATAATAAAAAATAATTCAAGATATTTACGATTTCACTTTAATCTGAATTCACGCAAATTCATAGTATTCAGCAGTCAATTACCTCCTTTTCTTCATCTAAATTATTCAGAAATTTCCCACATCTGATTATCATAAACTAATTTGTAAAATCATTCAATTGTTCCCCTTATTTTGTCTTTCTTATTTCACATAGAAATTTCATCTATCAGAGAATACCATGTTTTTGCTATTTTATATTTGATATTGCTTTAGATGATGAGCTTTGTTTATGCTTAAGCTCAGAAATAACCTTGCTAGAAAGAAAAATCAACTATTTTGATGTTATTTTGGAAATACCATTATTATCCATTGGAGAATTGCCTAAATTGATGTGATATGAGTCAAACACAAATATTAATCTCCAGAACATAAGTACTAGAAATGTTAATCCACAGCAATGATCACGCATGTCGGTTCAAATAAATAGTGGATTGAAAAAAGTTAATAACAATTAATTGATTATTTTAAATAAAGTTGTTAGTTTTAGTTTAAATATGAAGATAGAAAGTTTCAAAGAAATGAAAAAAATAATAGATGGGTTAAACAAAAATGAATTGAAATATTTAAAAATCAAAGGATTTCTTTAGGGATGGAAGATATTTGCGTATGTGATCAATACTAACATCTCTCTATCAAAGGCGAAAAATAACAAAGTAAAAAACAAAGAAAATATCAGGTTCTATTTATTTTAATTCATAATTAATATCCCCCCTCAGGGGGTTATCAAAAATAATAGAAAGATAGATTGGTTAATAACATTTAAATTCAATTACACAATCAGATACAATTAATAAAGTTGAAATATTCCTATTATTTTCTCTATGATACATTATTGTCTTTGTAAAACTGAATCTACAAACTAACAGAAATATCATAAAAAAACCCAATATTTAAATATTTTATTCGACAATTTTAAATCAACTGGAAAGCTTGTTCCGAGTTTGGAATGGATAAAAAAACAAAAACAACGAATAAAACAAATATTTGATTGATATCATTCTAGAGTATCCCTTAATGTTTACTGTTAAATCCTTCCAATCGATCCATAAGCTTGACTATGCGTTGAAACATCATCTCCTTATTATTCAATTTCTATGCATTCTACTTGGATATTTTATTCCTTTTAATTCTTCTCATTTTGTTCCCTTTACTTTTTTCCTTTCAGCAAAGCTTGAAGATATGTCTCTTCCTCAAGATCTATTTCATGAACATCTTGCTTTGTTTTCTGATCATCTTCTGAATCGACTGTAGCTACACAAACAATATCATTTTGATAATTTGATTTCATTTAACAAAATAATTGATTTTCTAGTTACTTATGATTTTCTAGAAGCTTGTATGCGCAGATCTACGAGTAGATTAATTCTAGGACAATTCCTTCAGAGGATGTTTCTCATCCGAATTAGAAAGAGATCCATTTGAAGAATCATCATTTGATTTTTCTTCTGGACTTATTTTACCATACTTCTAACTCTTTTCACTTTCTGATTCTTCGCCGACTCTTTCATGAATGACTTCAAGATTTCGAGGAAATAAACCTATTCCTCTTCTCATTTATGCTTCCTCTTATTCTTGCATCAATGCATGCAATTATTACGCCTTGCTGAGATAATACATCTCCTATTCCATTTGATCATAGTTGATGACATAATTATCAACATTGTCGTTATTGTTGCTCCCATGATAGAAGCTATTCTCATGATGCTGCATCTAAAGAGGATTCGTTTCCATAGGAGAGTGCACATCAGCAATAAATTTATTGACATCTGAATTTATTTGATGTGCATTTTGTGTTTAATATGGTGAATAATGTTCGTAGCTTTTATCATCGGAGTTTTAACGACTAGCACTAGTCTGAGCTGTGTCTTTATCTTTCGAATCACTTTCTTCGTAATAAGTCATAAGATCTATTTTTTTAGATTTAGGTTTTTCATTTAGTTGAGTAGTCTCCTCAGGATTTTTAGATTCTTTAGTTGGTGTTGACAGATCTATGCTGTCGATGAGAATTGGAGTGGTTTTCTTATGATTAGATGGACTGGAGTTGTTGTCTTGTTATAATCCTTGTGCTTTTTCAGGTTATTGGTTCGTTACATCTTTTTCCTCTTCCTAAATCTACGCAATGTTAATTTCTAGAGGTTAATTGTTAGTCACCTTGTTGTGTTTTTCCATAATTTCAATGGATTCATCTCCTTCTACAGCTTAATCATGGTTATTGTCTTCTTAGCTGCTTAGTACATTATCAATTTCTTTATTTTAATCTAATTCTTTTTCTTTTGAACAACTTTTCTCAGATCCTCCTTTGATTGAGCTGCTCTTCAACCTACTTATTTCTTCTCCTTTACCGAATAGTTCTTCTTCTTAAGCTGCCTCTTTCTCCTACTCTTATTCCATTAAACCCATTGCTTTTGATTCTTCTACCTATTCATTTTGGCTATCTTCTTCGATCAATATTTCTGAATTTTCAGTTTCCTTTCTCTTAGATTCATTCTCTTCTACCAATTCCAGGCTTTATTACTCTTAGCATTTCTCATCACTCCTATTATTTGATAAATTACCTTCACTAGTTTGGATACATTTCTACTCAGGGATGCTTTCAATATTGACATACTTCTCTGCTTCTAAGAATCTCCTCTTGCTTCCTGAAACCCCTTCTTTAATATTATCTTCATCATCTAACTTATCTTTCTCTTTGATGGTCTCTTGATTTTTCTATTAAACGATGCTCTTCTGCGTTTCATAGAATGCCTTTTCTAAGAAACTTACATATGCTTCTTGGCTGTTTTTCTCGTCATCTTTTAAATATCTATGAATCATTTAAAATAATAGTTTTTATCTGTTTTCATTTAACAAAAAATAATAAATCTTGTAGAATATTTACTTCACAATAGACTCTAAAGGTTGGATTATCTTCTGGTCTATCTCATTGCAATCATCAAGAGCATTCTCGGTACCTTTATTAGTATTATTATCAAGCTCTTAAACGCAAATAGGCAGTTTGACTTCTTATTCATCGAAACTTCCCTTGGATTTGTTTTCAATTACCGGAGGTTTATAAGAGCATTTAAGGCTGCGAATTTTCTCAAGAATCGATTGGTTTTAAGTTAATGGTTCAGTTTTAACAGCTGTCACTTTCAAGGATATTTTATTCTTACAAATGATTTTTTTCACAGGTTTGGTTTCACTCTATTCCTTGGCAATTTAAACTGTTTCTGCAATTTGTTTTGGAGATAGCTAGATGAGTAATTATGAAGGAACAGGAGATGATGACTCTTCAGGACTTATCGTATGCCTCTTGGGAGTAGATTTATTATCGTTTACCACAGGGACATCAATTTGCTGTTGTGGAATATTTCTAGGCTGATTTTTTTAGACAATTTTGATTTTTTTCTTTTATCCTTCCACAGGTCTCTTCTATTTGAAAGGAGATTTAGCAAGATTTTCAGATTTAACCATAACATTTCCTTCTTCTTCTCCTTCACTCTCTTCTAAGTTTATAATTATGGTATCTTATTTTTACTCAACTTGTTTTTGCTAGTTTACCATGCAAGCCTGAATCTATGAACTCAAACTTTCTGATAAGTTCTTATTAGGTTTAGTAATCTCAATCTTTTGACTTTTAAGCTAAGGATTTGGAATTCTTTTTTCTTCTTATTTAGGCCTTGTTTCTTTAATAACTATTGGTTTCTTTTCAAGATCCAACGATTATCCTTGCTTTTTTGTCTAGAGAGAAGATTTGTTAACTTTTTGAGTTTCATCTTGAGGTGCTTTTTATTTGGCAGGATCCTTTGTAATTGAGATTACTTTTGATTTCTACACCTCATGTTTTTCCTTAGGAAGTTCTTTCTCTTTTGCAGTCCATTTCATCACATTCAGAGACTATTATTATTTTTCCAATACCTTTTGGAACTAACTGAGCTTCACCTCCTGTTCAGTATTTGTTTTAGAGATTTTGATGATTTTCTTCATTTTTCTGCTAGGTTTTTGTAAATTCTTGTGAATTAATAGATTTTACATTCTAATCTTGCGTTTGTTGGAAGGATATTAACAGCGAATATTGCTCAAAATGGAGGAGGGACATATGAACAATTCTTATAATCTGCTCCAATTACATACATAATCAATTGATTTCAAAGTAAATAGTTGAAAGGATTAATTAAAGCGGAAAAAACTAATTGAATTAAAGTAAAGTATTCCAATTATTTTCCCAGCCGAAAACACAATTCCAATGAATTGATTAAAATTCTGATCGGGGAGCAATAACACATACAAATATCTCCACATTCTTTCCCAATAAACAAATCTTATATCCAGAGTTAAAATCTACAAGTTCAAAACACCGAAAGCACTAAAATACGAGGCAAACAAGAAAAATCCATCCAAAATGAATAAGGCTCTTCTAATAACAGTTTTCCTTGTCTAATCGTTAGTTTCCGCTACAAACTACATAGATTACTTGACATGTGTGCAGTAAAAATGTTTTTCTTTGAATACATATTGCAATAAAGATGATAAATGTAAGCGATCATTGATGCTCGTGTATTTATGCAGCGCAGTGAATCCAACATAAGTCGATGTCTGCGTAGGTAATATCCATAATTATTTGCATATTTCCTTGGCAGACTGTCTTTCTAATTAATGTTCCTACAATGAATACTTCTCAGCGTGTGGTATTAAGTATTTCTAAGCTGACTAGTGCATCAACGATCCAACTTCTGCTTGTTACAACAACAATAATAGCAATGGTGTTAAATTTACAGATTCCGTTGCTGCTTGTGTAGCTAAAAATATCGGTTCGTGTAACAATTCTTTGAATTATTCTGAGTATTTCAACAGATGTTCTAGCTAAGTCAAATATGCTTGCTATACTTAGAGTCTCTCATCAGCATCAGATGAATTTAAGAGTATTGTAACTTGCTCACAAGATTTGTTGGCGTTCTATGTGCTACTTGCTTTAAGTGCCTTAGCTTTATTGTGAGTTTGTTAGTGGTGATAAATTAATACAAAAGATGTCTCTTGGAGCAATCTAAAATGTTTTAACTCTTCTAAGAAGATTGCTCTTTCAGATTAAAATATAGGTTCTTTTCATTGTTGTATGTGTTTCAGTCTGAAGAATATTAAAAGCTTAAATTATTTTTTCTTTTTCTTTTTTGATGTAAAATTGTTTGATTAGTTTGAAATACTTTTTTAAAAAAGAATCAATAGACAAAAAATAATGTCTTTAAATTTTGCACAAATATTGTTAGTTCACAGCAAGCATCCTTAATTGCTGTTGTTGGTTTTGTTGCCTGCTCTTAATCGCATTCATTTTTCACCTTGTTCAGATCCATCCTCTCACAACTCTCCATTTATGTCTTTTTAAGGAAAAAACATTTACTTCAAACACTTTTTTTAAATAAAAAAAAAATCTTCCCCCCTCCTTTTATGTATTCGAAGTCAACTCCTCTTTTTTTTCTTAATCAAAGGGCTAAAAAATACTCATCCCTATCAAACTTTGTTTGCTTTTTATTTTTAAATTTTTCTCTTAAAAGACAGGCTGAAGATTATTTTTTGATTTTCACCTGTCAGACATTACATCTTAGTTAGGTTTTTCGTTCTCCTCAATTCTCTATGATCGCTTCTTGTAGTAGATCAATACTTACTCACGATATTGAAAACCCAAAGCCTCTTCTGTCCTTTGCACCTCATGCTGGAAGCATAAATAGTGTTGTCTGGAATCATAATAGTATGAATTTTTTTTTTTTGATTTGCTGATTATCTTTTGCACTTTTCTACAAAACTTTGATGAGTTATTTTCCTTAAAGATTAGGTTTTAGCAAGCTGCGGGAGTGATGGGAAGATATTGCTGTCTCACTCAATTAAAGGAGATATTCTTCATACTTTTGAAGAAAAAAATCAATCTTAAAATGCATCTCCTGTTAATTCGCTTTCCTTCACATCTGGATCACTTTAGCTCGCAAGTGGAGCTGGAGATGGACGTGTAAGAGTATATAATCTCAAAAATAAGTAAATTCTGTAGACATATTCTGCACATATCGGTGGAGTGACTTGCGTTGATTGGCATGCTAATGATACTCTTCTTGCTAGTTCTAGCTAAGTCGGTGATATTCATCTTTACAATATCGATTCAGAAGATATTGTGACATCCTTTCGCGAAAGTTGCTCAGTGTAGCAGATAAAATTTTCGCCTTTTCGCTCACATTAATTGGCAAGTTGTGCAGCTGATGGGAAAGTTGCAGTCTGGGATGTGAATGCTCGTAATTCCATATGCAGCTTTGCAAAGCATGCTGGAAAAGCTAATGCTATTGCTTTCTCAACACATAATTAAATTCTGCTGTGTTCAGCTTCTCTTGATGCAAGGATAAACTTCTATGATATTCATGAGAAAAAAGTTGTTAAGACACTCTAAGCAGATGCACCTTTAACGTCTCTTGCGTTCCATTCAGATGGGCACACTATCATAGTTGGTACTTTATATGGTGATCTTCTTGTTTTTGATCTTCGTTAGGGATCAGAACCAAAAAATCAACTGCAAGGACATCAACAAAATCAACCAATTGCTGCTATTAGCGTCACGAAAGCTTCAAATAAAAATAAAACAGCACCTCCATTACCTCCAGGGAATAATAGTCTCAAATAATCGGCAGTCATATCGAAATTCTCTGACCAATAAAACAAACTCAATGGTAAACGATTGTCTAAAATAACTATCAATATGTCAAAACAAATGATATTTTTTAACTTAAAGAGTCAGTGAGTTCCATTAAATCTAGAACTTCAGATGGTCTTCCTCCTACTAATCCAGGCAAATTTAGTATGTAATAAAACAACCTAAATCAGAAAAGATCTGATAATAAAAAATGAGATAATTATTAACCCCAAAACTTTTAGGTTATCAACAGAGACTAACCGAATGCCAGCAGATAATGTTAATGTTCTTTCTGAGAAAGAATCCTCTAGATCTCAATCTAACTCGAAAATTTAAGGAAATCAATCTCTTGGAAAACCTTCACAGTCTCTTGGTCCAACTCCAAAAGCATCTCAAATTCTCAACAACGGATAAAACAACATTAACATCAATAATAATAATAATAATAATAATTACAATTTCAGCAATGTCTCCACAGCCAATGGAGTAAATCCTTAGAATAGCACCATCCCTAGTTTTGGTGCAACTAATAATTAATTCATAAACAATGGCAGTACTAAAAATTCTTCTGCTTTCAAGATCAATCAGCAAAGAACAGAAGAAGATGAACTCAAGAGTGGAGGAGCTGCTAGTTAATTAATTAAGAATAATAGTAACAAACATTTACTTAGCCCTAGCAATAATGTCATTTCTCCTGATTTTTAGTCTGCAAATAAAGCATCTACAGTGTAAAATCCAAAGATTCAAACTTATTAACTTTTGCAATTTTTTTTGAAAATTGATAGAATCGAGAGATAAACTGGCAAATCAATGTTAACCCCACAAATATCTTCAGATCAACGAGTAAATGGAGAGGAGTTCACTGAGCGATAGAAAATGACAATAAGAAGCATGCTAGATGATCAATAAATGGACATGAAAATATATTTCTCCGAGCAATTATCGAATTTACATATCGAATTGATTCGCTAGTTTTAAATCCAATAAGTATCAAAACATACAATATTTCAAGAAGATTTGTGAATTATTATTTATAATTTTTGATTAGAACGAGATGTCTAGTATGCTGGAGAGTTATTTAATATAAAATAAAACCCTCGAAGACAAGGTAGCACAATTAAAATCTGAAAATGATAGGCTCAAAAAGTCATCTTATTGAGAGAAAGCACATCAGATGACAAAATATACATATCTTTAAATACACAACTTTCTCCCACTTCAAAAATCATTTGGCAATGCACTATTCGAAGGCTCGAAGTTGCTGATCTTCTATTAGACGATTTTATCTTAAAGTGTATTGATAGAATCGACTAGATGCTCATAATCGTTATCGTTTTCTCGCAGCACATCCAAGTCCTTGATAATATTGGTATTTATCTTGAGCATTTTGGCCATGTTAACACTGCTGTTTTTCATGTTATTATTTGTATTTTATTAACAAAAAAAGTTAAGTAAATTATTGAAAAAATTATTTGGAAATAAATAAGCTGTAACAACTGAGAATTCTTATGAAAAACATTTTTGAATTACTATTCTTTGGAAGCAGATCCAGCATTGAAAGTCTTCGACATAGTATCGGGAGAGGAATATAGGTTAGAAGATTTAACGATGTTTTAGCTTCTAAGAAAATCGTTAAACAACACTCTTTTTTGTGGCAATATCTCATCCATGTTATTGCCATTCTTAATATTATTGGGAACATAATAATTGTTGGTTATTTTTAATTCTCCTTCACTCTCGCTGCTGCTGTCACTTAAACTAATAAGACTGCCTCCTTCTTTTTTCACTGTCTAGGTAGTCTTAACGACTTTAAACGTTGCCATTCGTTTAATCTACCTGTTTTCGGAGAGCTTCTTGGAAACGATTGCTTGCTGGTTAAGTTAAGCCTTGCCCGAAGAATCGAGAGGGTTTTGCATTGTTTTTTTAAGTTAGTTGGAATACTTTTCGGAGAACTGTTTACTTTACTCAGACATGTAGACTTTGTTTATGAGATTCAATTCGTCTTTGCGACTAAGTAAGAATGGCTTGCTTTCATCTAAGAAGAAGCCTCGCCGTTTTTTGATAGCAGCAATCTTGCTGATCATCAGCTTATCTTTGATGAGTTTGCAATTACCTAAAAACTAAAGGAACAAACAAATCAAAAGAATATGATCATTAAAGGTTAAACATTTTTGAAAGAGAATTGGAAGAAGAAGACAAAAGGACCTCCATCATTTCCCCCAAATCCTTAACCTTAAACTCTATGGAAAGCTAATTTACTTTGTTAATATTTTTATCTGACCAAAGATCGATAACTCCCATGGTTCCATTCGGATCTCCTTCGGCAAGATCTTCGAGCACTGAGCGAATCGAGGCATTTTCTTATTTTTCGTATGATTTAAAAGCGAATTTCGAGAAGGTTTTACGTTTATTTCTCAATTCCATGAAAATTTAATCATATTATTCCATTCGTTTCTTCTTCTGTTTGATCATTTATTCTGTCTTCTTTTCTAAAGACTCAGGTACTTTCGAGTTAGTCACCATATCTGGAAAGAATTCTTTCATAATCTGTTCTGAATTCAAAAACTAATATTTCGATTCTTCTCCATGATCATGATCATGATCAACAAATCCTTGTTGCTATTTAGGTATCTCTGAAAGAGGAATTAATGGAGCTACAATTGGTTTCGAAGAAGGCTTAAAACTCTCCTCAAATTTATTGATATTCGGGAAGCTATTAGCAGATTCACTTCCTAAAGTTCTCTTAGAGGAACTGCTAAAAATACCATGTGGAATTTCTGCCAACGAATCAGATGATTTCTTCATTGTAGACGAAGACAAATGTGTCATATTTTCCGAATTCTAGCCATTCTGAAATGATTTATTTGCTGAAAATTTCCCATATTCTATTGAATTATTTTTCTAATCGCTACTTCTGTTATGATTATGTTCAGTTAATATTTTATTATTCTAAGGTGACGAAACTGTTTTATTATGAACAATCCCAGCAGTGAAACCTGCAGCTGCAGTAGCAAACATCGATTTTTTGGAAGAAAATTCTTTTCCAAGAGCGGTACTTTCCCTAGGACTTCCAGCTTTATATCTTTTTGATTTGGAATCTTCAAAGACTTCTTAGATTTGAGTTTCGATTAAGGAAGGTCTTCTTAATACTCCTTCTGCTTAGCCTGCTTTAGTTTCTTCTTTTAGTTAAGCTAATTCTTTGGTTTTTTATTGAAGGAAAGTGTTCAATTTAGCTGCAATCGTCTCTTGTGATATCGATTAAGTATCCTTTTCAAAGGAAATTTTAACATAATTTTTTGGAGTCGAAACCTGTTTGAGAAGCTTCTAAGACTCAACTTGTGACCTATTGCTAGGGGTGGTTACTACTCTTCGCCCTGGAGAAGCAAATCCTTATTTTTTGGGAGATATTAAACCTGTTTTTGGGAGCTAGCTGAATTGGGGGTTTGAAAATGTAGAAAAACCTTAGTTCATGGCAGAAGAAAACGCTTAGTTTGGTGAAGGAGTGAATTCATCTTTGAAAGGAGAAACAAACCCAGTTCTCATCAGATTTCTAGCTAGTTTAGATGACCCAACATGTTCAGTTTATTCGAACACTCTCTGCAATAGTGATTCCCTTTATTCAACCCTCCTATTTGTTTCTTAATTTGGTATTTTAACTTTAAACCCATCTGTTTGTCTTTGAGACATATTGCTAACAGGCAAAAGAGTTTTCCCTGGAGTTCTTCTTCTAGAAGAAGTACGTTCATTGGTATCATTTGCGCTAAACAACAGATATAAAACTATAATACTGCTTTTTGTAATTATGTCAAAATAATATATTCAATGTTTTTACACTTGCTAGCGAGCGTTTTGCTTTAAGTTATTTAGCATAGTTAGAGTCACCAGCGCCAGCCAATACGAATAGTTTAGTATTACACTTAGAAGCCTGTGATGTGGCTGTACTAACAGGATAACTAGTAATAAGGATTTTTCTGTTTCTTTTTTTCTTCTTCTATTCTTTTTTGACTTGTAAGGACGTCTTAAACCTGTGAAATTAAATTTGTTATTAACCAGCTAAGTACTCTCAATTTTTCATAGATCTGACTCCACTCAATATTCACGAATTATTCTCTGCAAATTAGGTAGTTTTAATAAACTCTCTCTCCATTTGAATGGGCAGTAAAAATTCTTAGAAGTTAGTTTTTTTATTAAAAAAAGTGTGAGAAACTACTTGGGGAGATTTTTACCATTATGCGATAGAGCGAATTCCAAACTTTGAATAAAGTACAGCTACAATGGGGAAAGACAATAACAATCTCAAAAGAAAGAGATTGAGAAATATATGTTTTGAATGAGATAAAACATACATTCCCTTAAATAAAGAGAAGGAAAACCCTTCTCACTACTTTTCTAAGCCTCACAATCAAAAGAATAGCCTATTGCATATGTCCCTTCTAATGAGAGTGTAGTAATCGACTCATAATAAGTGAAATTCAATGAAAGAAAAGAGGATATTATTTGTTAGCCTTTAAAGGATTACGAAGATCCTAGTCCATCACCAAAGAAGCCATAACAAAAGTTCATTTCTACATTATAACAACAAATTGATAAATTAATATCCAGAATCTGTGAAGAACGTCTTTTCTCATCATTTGTGAGATAGTGCGTAAAAGGAGGAGTGATATCACCAGTGAAAGCTCGATAATATGGGGCTCCAAAGGATGAATACGCTCACAGAAATGTTTAGGTTAAAAAATTAGATTTAAGTAATGGATATAATTCAATAAGCAACTACACCAGAAACAACCATTCTCTGTATGCAGATATAATATAAGGTAAGGACATCTTAGAGAGAAGCAAAACCTTAGTAGGAAAGAGGATATGCACTCATTCTTTGTCTCCTGAAACAAAAATAATTACTCCAAAATAATAGAAAATAAAGATTTTTTTTGAAGGAACTCAGCCATCTAGGATTAAAATGGAAATACTTCCACCAATAGGCCCTATTAGGAGGATCATTTAGGATGTTTCAAGTATTTCCGATTCAAAGAATAATAGGCAAATAAATAACCAAACTCAGGAGATATTACGATTAGACAAGATTACAGAAGGAAAGACATTTGCTTCTTTTGTAGAGCAGTCTTCTGTTAAACGTCAAAGACGTTCTGAGTCATCTTCTGAAAGCTATCAGATGTCTTAAAATAATTTAGAATCTAAAATATTCCATACACCTCTTAAGAAATCTTCAAACTTCTTGAAGGAATCGAATAGATATTTTAGTGAAAGAAAATAGGGAAATATGTAATTTTATGAAGTAGATATTGAGAAATACTAGAAAAGAGAGACACCAACTCCATTTAAAGAGCCTTTTATGCCTTAATATTACAGGGATAGAATATATGCACTCACCACGCATTAATGAGGTTGAGTTTGATGGTTATTTTAAAGTGTTATTAATAATATAGTTTTATTTGTTGGTTTTGCGTAGAAGAACAAATAAATAGAATTTGAAGATCTCTTTCAGTAAATGTCAGAAAATTAATTAATGGAGACACTTCTGATTCAAGATAGTGGAGGCAATTTGCAGTTTTTTAAATTAAAAGGAAGTGAAGGGTAAGAAGGGGGATGGGAAGGAGATGGGGGTGAAATTAATAAACGTAAAAAGCCTCTGAAAGGAAAAAAGAGGAGAGGGAGAGAAAGAGTTGAACAAGATTAAAGAAAATAGAAAAGTGATTTTTTTGAAAGTGATAAATTGAGAAAATACATATGATTAATGAAATCGAGGGTTATGTAGGCCCCGAAAATCCTTCAATGAAAGACCAAGTTGATATGGTTGCGGTTGATGAAGGAGATTTTAACCGAATAAACAAAGAATCGGGTAATGAAAATGAGTTGCAGATACTTCCACTTGATGTTGAGTGGAAGAAAACAATCTCCATAACTAGGGAACTGAGTAGTTAATCGAAAGACGAAATAACAAGTAACGCATACTCGAACATAAGTAACAGAAAGACTGAAGCTACAGCTAGTTGTGGTACTAACACTGTTACAAGAAGAGACAGTGTCCAAGATTCATTTTGCTCTTTTGGCGAAGAAGATGGATTTTACGCAAGATAGCCTTGGGAAAATAATAAAAAATCATAAAGAGCTTCAGAGCCCAATGCAATTTGCAATTAAAACACTGTTGCTGTTTCCTAGGGGTTATTTATAAAATCAGTGTCTTAACAAGAAGAAATCTAAGTGTAGACAAAAGTAGAAAATATTTCTGCTGATCTTAAAGGGTTAAGATCATCAGGGGGATAAGAAACAGTTTATTCATTAAATGATCTAAAAAACGATATTGAGGAGGTAAAAAGTAATGATTGTAAGCTAAATGCTGAAAAGTACACAAGTAACTTGAATGAAGATAACAAAAACAATGAAGAATCGAAGAATTAATAATAATTAGAAAACTAATAGTAATAGTACTAGATTGATAGTTCTTCACCTGAAATTAAGTAGATCAGTTCTCCCAAAGAAGAAGAAGAAGAACCTAAAGATTATTTATAAAATATTGAAAATGAAATTATTGGTGAAAATCAAAATCCTGACTAGTTGCAAATCTAAGTCAAAGAAGATACTGACAATAAATTTTAAGAAATTAATAAAGGCTAAGATCATGAAACTCCTAAAGGGAACATCGATAATACTGTGGCTCAAAAGTGTTTTGTTTAAACAAAAAATCTAGAAAATCAAGAGATTGGAGTGACCAAAAATTAGTTACAATTTTTAGAAGATTAAAGGAGACCAATTCATGAAGAAAAAAGTAAAATAAAAACAGTAGCATTTCGATCTGAATCAAGCGGAAGCAGCAGCGATGATCCAGATATAATTAAACCAGTTGGAAGTAGATTTAGTGTGCACATTGAAAATGATAAAAACGAATTTGGATTGAATCGAGAATACAAGAAATAAAGAAAACCAAACATAGAGAAATTTAAGTAAGTTTCGTTCATGGAGATTTGGTAGCGAGTCAAAACAATGGATCTATCAAAAGAAAAGCAATAACTTGCAAGAACAAGAGAAAAAGAACATCAAAAAACACAAAGCGTATTCAACAGACTCTTCACAAGATGTTCTCCTTCTACTTCAATTCTCAGATAACTTCCTAATCTAGCTATTAGACAAGAAAGAGACCATATTCTTGCATTTTCTTCCTTAGCTTTTAATCCAGCTGACAGCATGCATATGTGCGTTGCTAAAACAATATATTGTACTCTACGTAACACCGATCACTGTCCACATTCAGGACCACACTGGCTATCCATTGGATTTAGATATCAATCTCCAAATTAAATTTTTGAAATTTCTTAAATCTTTGGAGCTCTTTAGATTTTAGCTTTTCTGTTCTGCTACAAGGAGTATATTATGGACGCTATTACCTTCATCGACTCGCTTGAAAAGAAGAATGAAGAAGCTAGAAACAATGCTTGTCCAGCATCTTGTAGCCACTCTAGGATTTCATCTTCAAATTCGAATAACCCAGCGACACAAGCATGCTGCAATCAACATGCTGGTGAATTGAAAGGGCCTTAGAAAAGCATAAATCTTTGTGTGATTCTTTAGGATATTTCTCAGTAAGTTCTCGTCTGGCTGGAGAAGGGAGATCTTAATCAGTTTATTAACATAGAAAAAAGTGCAATAAGTGTTGTGAATAAGATATTTTTCTCAACGTTTTTTATATTTTTCGAGCGATTCAAAAGAGAAAATGCTGGATTTTTATCTATATCTATTGCGTATAAGGCAACTATCGATTGGGTTTCATCGAATCCTTCTCAAGCACTTGATCTTTTTAAAAGATAAATCAGCTTTTACTACAAAAACAGAGACTGATTTGTCATCAACTCTCTAACTGCCAAATTCTCAGCTGCAGCTTGGTTCATTAAACACCTTTTCTCAGATCCAATTTTAGCAATGATTTTTATTTATTATACCCTCTTTTTTTTCTATTAAACAATAATCCAATTCGTTTTCCTGTTTGAAATATTATTATTTCTTTAAATTTCAGTAAAAAAAAATGTTAAATATAATCTTTTTCAAAAATTGAAGTTATTTTTACATTCTTATGCCAGATTCTATCTAATATTTTATAATAAAGATATTTGTGAATTGCTAACTATTAATAATTCAACAATACAATGAAGGTATTTAATATGCTATTTTCATGTTTAGTAGTGAATTTTTAACAATTCCAGGTTCAGTGCTTAAATATGAGAAATTTTTTAAGAAAGAAAAATAATAATAAATATTAGTTTATGCTAAGCCAGAATTCAAATATAAAAGCTCTTTAGCATCTTACAAATGACTAAGCTACCGAACTAAAAGCAATAATAATGCTCAAATATCAAGTGAAAAACTCCGAGATAGAGGAGGAAAAAACTATTTCCTTCGCTATTGGTTTTTTAAATCAGAAAGTAATATGTCTCAAGAAAAACAAAAAAAGCGGGAGGAAAACTAAACACAAGAGCTTTTTTGCTAAATAAAGGGTGGCGAGAATAGGGGGGAAATTAAAAGAAAAAATTAGAGTGCAAGTGTGTCTGTGTGTGTGACTGCTTTTAAGGAGTGTAAATTATAAAAGAGTCAATTAGAATAGGTTGAATGACTGATAAAGTCAAGCAAATCGACATAGATGTAGACAGCATCATAGACAAGCTGCTCGTGTGCAAGGAATACAAACCAGGCAAATAAGCGAATATTACAGATCAAGAAATAAGAGGATTGTGCATTAAAGCTAGAGAAATCTTCATTAACCAGCCAATTCTTCTTGAGCTTGAAGCACCCCTCAAAATTTGTGGTAGCTTGAAACAACCAACTTCTGTTTTTCATTAAGGCTGTTGTTGAATGTTCCTAGGTGATGTACATGGACAATACTATGATCTATTGCGTCTCTTCTAATATGGGCAGTGTAAAAACCATTAAATGTTTTGAATTATTTTTTAAATTCGATTGATAGTATTATTGATATGCTAATGTGTTTTTTTCTATGTAAAACAGATCCTCCTGATACTAATTACCTCTTTCTGTAAGAAGAATAGCATAATAGCGATTTATCAAATTTAGCTTATTTAGGACATGATTTTGGAGACATTTTTGAATTAAGACAAAACCAAAAATGAATTCATTATTCACACCGAAAGTGGCCTGTTTTTTAGACATTATTTCATGTGTACTTTATAATAACAGCGGAGACTATGTCGACAGAGGAAAGTAAAGTATTGAGACAATTGCACTTCTCTTAGCTTATAAAATTAAGTATCCAGAAAACTTCTTCTTGCTTCGTGGAAATCATGAATGTGCTTCGATTAATCGCTTATATGGATTCTACGATGAGTGTAAGACAGAAAAATCAATTTATTGTTAAGTACATAGACTTTCATGAGTTTTGTTCAATTATTTGTGTTCTCCAGGCAAACGAAGATATAATATAAAACTTTGGAAAACATTCACAGATTGTTTCAACTGTCTTCCTGTTGCAGCTGTCATTGATTAGAAAATATTCTGCATGCACGGTGGACTCTCACCAGAGTTGACTAATCTAGAGTAAATTCGCAGGATAATTCGTCCGACTGATGTGCCTGATTAAGGTAAGAAATAATTTGTCTTATTTAAGAAAAATAGATTCAGTAAACTCTTTTTTTGTTTCTCGTGAAGGTCTGCTATGCGATTTGCTATGGAGTGATCCTGATAAGGATGTTCAAGGATGGGGAGAGAATGAAAGAGGTGTATCATATGTATTCAGTCCTGAGATTGTTTCAGTCTTCCTCAAAAAACATGAACTTGATTTAATATGTCGTGCTCATCAGGTAAAAATACTACTTAAGCATGCAGAAATATCAAAATAAGTTGATTTGAAAGTTCAAATATTTTTGCTTATCATTTTGAAGGTCGTTGAAGATGGCTATGAATTCTTTGCAAAGAGATAGCTTGTAACTCTATTCTCAGCACCTAATTATTGTGGTGAATTCGACAATGCAGGTGCTATGATGACAATAGATGAGACATTAATGTGTTCCTTCCAAATTTTGAAACCAGCAGACAGCAAAACATCTGGACAAGCTGGACGACCATTTACTCCTCCACCTCGTAGCAAAGTAATTAACAAAAGCATTTAAAAGTTAGTCTCAAATAATTCTATTTGCTTAAATTATTCTATTTACTAAAATTAGTGAGGAGTCAAAAGGAATTCCTGTAAAAAATATGTTAAATTTCTCTGAGAGGGACTTGCTCTTTGTTCATAGTACAAAAATCCATTATTTTTTTTTTTCGTCAACAGTAATTTCATAAAGAAAAGGTTGATTTATATGTAGAGCCGTTTTAACAAATAATATGATATCTTTACAGTAGTTTTATCAATCAATATCTCCTCCATAGTTTTTTATGGTTCCTGCCTATCTAAATAAATGTTACTTTTTTGTTGAACTATCTCTTCTCTCTAAAAATCTAAAAAGAAAAATATTTGCTTCTTTGTTATGATTCTCTTTGGCTGTGTTTTTTAGCTTTGAGAAATACAAAAAAGAAAGAACAAAAAAATGGTTTTATGATTTAATCAAAAACAATATCAATCCAAATTGAATTGCTGGAGTAGTTTCATTTTGACAATAAAGTTAACCTCGAATTTAATTTGAAATTTGATGCAGTAATAAGGTGAAATTGTCTATTTCTTCTTCATAAGAATCGTAATTGTATTCTTCAATATTCTGGGACTTTTGTAAACATTTGAAATTCGATTTCTGAGATTATTTTACAGGACAGTTTCAGATTTTCTTTAGTTTTCAAGGGGGGATTATTGTAATGAAAACAATTGAAAAGGAAGAATAAAAAACATGATCCCACTCTCTTCACTATCTTGTTCTATTTTTTTCTTTTCTTTTCTGAGAATAACAAGAATGTGATGTAATTTTTAATTTTATTAATAAAATGAATTCGATTTTACTTAATAAAAAAAGAAAAATAAAAGATATATCTGCAGTTAAACTTAATAAATTCTCCAGAAGCTTAAAATCGAAAGACAAGCAGCTTAAAGTTGCATTTATTAAGATTAATTATTTTTGTTAAGCTTTACTTTTCTGTTTCGCGAAAAGGAATATAAATATAGGTTTTTCAGGTGAGAACATAATATTTTTAAAAGTTGATTAGTAACAACACAGAGGGCGTGTTTCTCTTGGCAACAACAAATAGAATGAACTAGTAAGCTTCCAAAAGAAAAATAACATTACCGTTTGAAAAAAAACTTTTCCCCGATGAAAATCTTCAAAATGCGCTGAGTCTGGCTTTGTATGGTGTTAAAGCTCTCTATGGGACTTCAAAAAAGGAAGTCGTTGTGTATTTACACGAAGCATATTAAGAATAGTTAGTTTTCTTGTCAATCAAAGAGAAGCTTCCTGAAAAGTTAGACCTGCTCGATTTACATGAATTAATGAACATTAGCACATATACTCGCAAGGGGACAGCTGATTCCGCTAAACCTAACTGTTTGTATTTGGAAACATCTAAAAAAAAGCATAGCCTTGAATTTTCAAGCGAAATTCATCGCGATTTCTTCCATCAGGCAGTATAGCATACTTTAGAAAATTCACTTCTTTTAAAGAAAGAGTATCCATTATTTCCAATATTTACCTTGAAGAGAGATAAATTTATGTTTTATCAACCAACAAAGTATCTTCTTACTAATACTTAAGCTTGATTTGAAATAGGAACATGGAAACAGATCAGACGAAGTAACTAGCTTTGGATCTCTTTTCAAAGGCTGATGTGGATCTCTCTGATTCCTTGTCTTCTGAGGAGGCTTTTGGCATTATCAAAAAAATCAACATCCCTATCACAAAGGAGCAGTTTTTGACTTATTTTAACTAGTTCGATACAGACAATAATAAGTAGCTCTCGCGTGAAGAGTTCACTAGATTAACTAGAGAGCTCACCTAGAAATAAGAACTCAAAGGGGTTTTCTAAAAATATGCAAAGAATTTCACTGATTCTGTGAGCTTAAACTATCCCATAATGGATAGATCTCAGTTTGATGAGTTTATTAAGAAAGAGTAGGGAGAAGGTGAGCTTGATTCTGGTACGAAAATGAGTCTCGATGCGTTTTTCAGTGAAAAAGAGGGCGAAATATCATTTAATGATTTTACAAACCTTATCTTTAACTAGAAAAACTCGATATTCAACCAAGATAAACTCTCGCAATCGCAAGTAAAAAATACACATGAAAGTCAATAAAAAGGGGGGATTTGGACTTAAATTTGCAATTAATAATATTTTGTAAAGTGTAAAATTATAAAATTTGTTTCATAATTCCCACTTACTTCCCTCTTTTGTTAATTAGCATTATTATTATTTTTGTTTAGGATATGAGTCAACCGTTAACAGATTACTACATAAATTCCTCTCATAACACATATCTCATAGCAAATTAATTAACAGGAGAATCGAATATTCAAGCATACATCAATGTTTTCAAAAAGGGATGCCGCTGTGTTGAGATTGATGCATGGGTAATTCAATTAATTCATTTTTAAAAAATTGTTTTGCTTTTTTCCCCTTCTAAATGTGCATACTAACTAATTCATACCTAGGATGGATCAAATGAGCCGATCGTTACACATGGCTACACACTAACGTCTTCGATTAAGTTCCGAGATATCATAAAAGTCATCAAAGAATGTGGATTTGTATGGAGTAAGTATCCTATTATCATTTCGATTGAAAATCACTGTGGGAAAGAAAACCAAAAGAAAATGGCAGAGATTCTCAGGGAGATTCTCGGAAAGGCTCTATATGTGATCCCTTCAAACTACCAATCACTTAATTATTTTCCTTCACCCAATGAACTGAAATACAAAGTTATTGTAAAATCAAAAGGAAATTTAGAAAAAATAATTTCCAGTTTATCCGCTGATAATCCTAAGAAAAGAGCACTTCACTGCGTCTCCCATCAATCTGAGGAAGACATATGTTTCTCAGAATAGCCTTCTTGCCTTGATGAAATTGATTTAAACACAATCTATTACTTACAAAGAGACAATTTGGAATATCAAGATGAGTAACTTTCTGGAACATTTTCATAATTTCCGGGTTCTAAATTACTTCGAATTCCAACAAAAGTTACTCTGCAAACAAAAAGTTAATTGCTCCGTGATTAGGTCACTGTAGTAGAGGAAGACGAAGAGGAAGAGGAAAATGACTACACCTAATTCTAAGTCCTAGAGGTGAAAGAATTTTAGAAATGCATATCTATGGTAGGTGTCAGTTTTACAAAAAAAATACTAGACGGCATTAATCTTGATGCTAAATTAGAGCATAGCACCTTTGATATTTTCTCTTTAAGTGAATAAAAACTTGAACATCTGCTCAAATCGAAGGAACAGCAGCTAATATAGTTCCATAGGTAATTCTTCAGCAGAATATATCCAAAGGGATCGAGAGTAGATTCATCTAATTATGATCCATTGTCTGGATTCATAAGTGGTTCTTAGATAGTAGCCTTGAATTTTTAGACTCCAGATTTCCCCTTGTTTCTGTATCTTTCTAAGTTCCAGCAGAATGGAGGAGTTGAATCTGGATATGTCTTAAAACCTTCATTTCTTCGGCATCCTCATGATCCTTCTTCTTTATCGTCTAGCCACTCAAAATGCAGACATTCACAGAATAGTTAAATTTCTAAGCTTCCGAGCTATTTTTAAACAACTCTATTTATTCTAACTATTGAAATCATAAGTGGACAGTTTCTGAAATCGGATCTTTTGGAGAAGGCAACTTCAAATATTTTCGTTGAGATTTCGATTAAAGGTATCCACGCTGACAGCAAGAATAACAAACCTTAGAGGACAAACTTAGTCTAAAATAATACTTTCCATCCCGTGTTTAAGCCGAACACAATGACTTTTAATATTTATTGCCCTGAACTTGCGATGATAGTATTCTAAGTATTCAATGATGGCTTGATTTCAAATGATCTAATATCATAATTTGCACTTGATTTTACATGCATAAGATCTGGATATAGGGTTATCCCTCTTTGGGATAAGAATTTATAAACAATTCCATTCTCTATGCTTTTAGGACATATTACAATCACTCCTTTAAGTAGTTGAAATTCATACAATAGATTAGTTAAGTGTTTTTATGTACAAATATGCTAGTTTTTATAATTTTATTAATATTTTTACAATCCTTTTTTTGAAATCGATTTTTCCTGAACAAATGCCCTTTTTATTAAAAAAAATATTCATTTTCGCTGCAAACATATTGAAACTTTTTTGCTAATAAAAATGTGCTTTTAAATTGTTTTCAGTCTTCTTCAGAGATCTTCTTTTTGAGGAGATTAACTACCATTATTGGACTTAGATCTCTTCTTCTTTAGTTCTCTTTCTTATGCACACATCTTGTCCCATTCATCCATTTCTTGTCTGTATCGATCCCTCATATCCCACCAGATTTAAAACTCTTTTTTCCTTTCTTATTTCTCTAGTCGAAGCCATAACTTGCCTTCTTATTATTTTCCCTGAATTGTTCCAGCTTATTCTGTAGATGTATCACTTGCAGACACTTCTTCCTTTTTCTCAGAGATATTATCTTCTTTTGTCAAATCTTTTGCATCTTCATCAGTCGCGGTGTCTACAATTGTTTGACTTTTGTTTTGACTCTCAGTTTCATAATTCTCATACTTTATAGCTTTAGTTAAATTAAAAAACAACGTTCCAACTGAATCCTCTTTCCATGTTGATTACTCTGCATCGATTTCATCAAATAATGTTAAATTTAATAAAAATCTCAGTGGCTAATGCGATTAAATTCCATAAGAAGAGCTGAACAAAGTTGAGTTAGCTATCTCTACTTTTTCAATCTTGCAGTGAATGCAAGCTGGTGAATCCTATCGCATACTCAGCTTCACATGTAAAAATATATTATTCTTGCTTTACGCCCACTTCACAGTAGGTTCAATCTACTGCACTGCTTAATTTGCACTCCAAATACTCGCCATAAATTTTTCTAAATCCCTCTTTTTGGCTCCAGCAACTCTCATTGTACTTTCTGCAAGAGATATTCCATTTAAAACGAAGTAGTCTTCAAAGAGAGTCACTGCAGCTTTGTAGAATCCACGATTAATGAGCAGATCAATGCAATTTTAGTCAAACTATTGTGATTTCTCGCTAATAGCGTTTTTGACTATTTTGACTAAATCTGCATCACTTGCATCAAGTGAAACATCTTCAAAGCAGTTCTTGTTCACTAACCCTTCTGCTTAGATGTAATTCACTGCGGCAAGAATAATAAACAATCCAATGAGCTTCAGTTTGCTATTTTTCATCTTTGTAAAATGTGTTTGCTTTTTTCAGAATTAATCAAAGATTGAAAAATTAATTTCTGTTTCCACAGCGGCTAATTTAATCAATGCTAAAAAACGTGTCATTCTCTCGTTTTCGCTTTTTTGGGAAATTATCTCTGAAGTTGTCTTTCATTCTATCATATTATTAATTGTCAGCATTTGGAATTTTGAAATAAAATAAATGGTATTTAGTGTATGAAAATTATTAAATAAGTATCTAAATAAGAATCAAGGTCTTTCATCTAGGCTCTTCAAAAAAAGCTATCGTTGTTTTGAGTTGTTTATCCTCCTTCACTTTTTAATTCTAAAAGTTAATCGCTCTAGCTGTCTTTATCTCTTATGCTATCACTTATTAAATCTTCTTGCTTTTCTTTATTGGAAGGATCAAGATCTAAGGAGTCAATATTCTTACTTTAGACTTCCTAAAATTCTTGCTTTATTATCTACTCATCTATGTTTTCAATTTAAGGTTCTTGCCCTTGTTCTTATCTTCCTTAATTATCATGTAAGTTTTGAACTTACGTCTCATTTGAAAATATATTTTCTTCATGAGAATCATTTATTTTTTGAATTTCATCATCTTCTTCACCATCTTCTTCAGCATCATCTTTATCTTAATCTATTTATCTTTGATTGTTGCTTTAGTCCTATTACAACTAATTCCTTGGCTATGCTAATAGCTCCTCTTTTGTGTGTTCGAGTCTCTACAGAAGAAGATCCATCAAGATGGTCTATTCTCTTTCTAGTTTTTCAGTAAATTATTTTAACAAATAGATATCTTCTTCTTTCAGTTATCCAAGTTACAAATCTTCTCCTTTTCTCTGCATTTATTATCCTATTTATGTCGTGTTTGGGATGCTATTATGATTACTCATATCTTCCGAACAACTCATCCATTATTAGATTTAGTTCAGCATGCCATTTTGATATTCTTCATCATCATCATCATGATCTTAGAATTGTCTACTGAATTATCCTTTTTCATCTTCTTATTACTTTTCCTCCTCCTCTTCATCTTCATCTCCATCTTCAACTCCATCATCTTCTTCATTTTGATTATCTTCTCCTTAGTTTTACCTCTCTTGATGCTACATAAAACTATTTTTTGTAGTTGCATTGACATGCTACGTTAGTTTATCCAACAGTTGTGACACTTCTGAATCTCTTAAGATCTAATTCATCCTGTCTTAATGCGAGTTCACATTATTAGCAAAACCTTATTCTCTTGTACCCCTCGTTTCTTCTTCAACAACGATTTAATTAGGCACTTAAGGATGAAGGTCGACAAGAGCTGGATCTCTTTGAATAGGATCTTCTCTTAATAAATCTTCCCTTGCTCTGCTACCAAAGAAAGACCCAATCGCTATGAATCCTCTCATAATTCCATCAATACATCTGGAAAGTAAGCTGATTTGCGACTTATCAAGGACATCAAAGTTCAGATTTGGGATGTCAGTACGACAAATCGGGCATCTTGAATTTTACTAGGAATTCAGCCACTTAAAGAGACATTTAATATGAAACTTATGTCCACAGGTCTAGATTCTACGAGCAATCAGCAGCTCATCGTGACAAATCGAGCAAACATCATCCGAAGACAGCTATTTCTCTTAGACTCGTGGGAAAAGAGCGTCTAGATTAGCCTACACAGAGCAAAACCTTCTGTAAGCTACAAAATTCTTGCGGAGATGCCGAAACGAAGCTGAGATCTTCTTGACATGGTAAAGCAGCCAAAGGTGTAGAATATATTAGTAGTCCAGCTTGAGAAGGTAGTTGGCAATCAGCTAAACACAGTGCAAGATCTAGACGATATGCTCGAGGGAATCAAATAATGCCTCTCGAGTGAATAGAGGATCAGTGACTTCTTCAGTATTCGCATTAACATAGAAAATCATGTGCCCTCGAAGCTTTGTTGTGCATGCAATAAGTTTTGAAGAATCCAAAAACAGAACGATCCCCTCATAGAACAACAATAACAATCGCTACCAACCACTTCGAGAAAAGATCCAAATCCCTCCTGCGCAGAACCACATGTTAAGAAGAAAGATTATCGCAGAAAATCTCTGCAGCTTTGAAGAAATAGCTAATTCATTTGTGTAATCTTCATGGATGTTAGTGAGAATACGACGAAGCTCTGCGTTAGACAGTGTTTAGAACCCTCGAATAATCGAAAAAGTTGTATAGACACACAGCCAGAGGGCTAAATCAAATTTCTAAGGAATTATGCTTGCATCTGTCATGTAGATGATCGATATGTGCAAGATCGGATTGGAATTGAGAAGTAATTTCCAGAAATGCGTCTCCTATTCACTTCTAAGCTAACCAACTACAGATATGTAAAGCTATCGAATTCCAAAGAATAATATGCAGCAATACCACAGTGATCCAGTTATTACAAGGGATTTGCTGCTCTTTAAAAAAGCAAAATAAATAAAATCTCGATTTGAAAAAACAACATTTTTGTTGTAGAATATCAATATTGGTGAATAAAAAATGTTACTTTGTTGTAAGCAAGCCAATCTAAGACATACTTTACAGGCTAGTGAGATAGTTCGGGAGCTGAAAAATATGCTGAGAGGAAGAGGAGTGAGAGAGCTAGTAGCAAGCATCTAATTATATTAATTGGATTTTTCACAAATGCATTAATCCAATTGATTGTCGCATAAATAAATGTTCTTAGAACACTCAATCTTGAAGCAGAATTAGTTTATTCTTCAGCTTCAGGGATTAACTCACTCGCTTCTTGAGTGGTCTAGTTCTGCTAAGAAGCTGAAATCTGGGGATTATTGTCTGTAGCAGTATTGTTGTTTGAACTCAAGGGATTGCCCAAAGAAGATTGTACTTATTACTGTTGTTATTCGATTTGACATGCGCGAAGAGCAATGTCAGTAAAGTAATTTTCATATTCTTCAGGTTCTCCGAATCGTTACACAAATGTCTTTAAGTCTTCCATGTAAGTATCTCTTGAAGTCTAATCTTCTGTCTTTTAAAATATTAAACTGCCCCCTTCAGAATATCCATCCTCCAAAACTTACCTCACAGCTCGATGATAATCTTAGTGAAACCTAGTGAATGAATGCCAAAATATTCCGAACTTATTGTATTTCTTCTGGTTTCGCAAATGAAATGATCTAGGAATTATTGAGAATCTTTTGAAACACCTCTTCAAGGAGATGAAGCTTATTCGCTAATTTATTATTCGTATCTGCATAATCTTCTTGAAGTGACTTGGTTTTCTCTTAACTAGTCTACATTTTGTATTAAGAGAATCTTCCTTTTTAACTGGATTAGTTCATAAAAACACAACATTTTTTCTAATTGATTTTGGCTTTTTCATTAAAACCTTACTTGCTCACTGGATTGAAACAGAACTATTGCCTTTTATCTTACTCAAGCCCTCCAGTAGTGGATTGTTTATTATGAGTTTCTTTTTTCTGATAGTCGTTTTGGTTCTTTTGACTCAAGTGTGTACGAAGATTTCGATGCTGCCTTTCAATTAGTTGCTCCATTCTAACACTAGGAGTAGAAAGTGAAGGAAGCTAAGCATTTAAATTTGCTAAACTCGAAACTACGGGATCTCCATTTAGCAAAGAACTATGCTTCTTTTATTGCAGAGCAGAAGTAACTGGAATTCGGGTTTTAAAAAGATTATCTATTTCTCCTCCTAAAAAGTTTCTCTATCTAGCAGATTAGCCATGATAATGTCGCATAGATGAAAGAGATTAAGAAGAGGAAGAAGGAGAGGAGAAAGAATCCATCGGGAGATAAGAGCTGTTGCTTAGAGGAAAAGTTGCTAGATTTCTTGTCTTATTCTAGCTACTGTATTTATCGCGTGAAAAGTGAATTTAATTTCCAAAATGCTTTCTGAATTAAGACGCTCTCGAATTGCATTGAATACTAAATTCAAAGGAATACATGAATTAATAATAAGTGAAATTATGTTCGATTTAAATGTTTCGATGCCTCTTGATGAAGTAGGCAAGTGAGGTGTGTCGTCTAAACTGCTGTCATCAAAAAATAATCCTTTCTTATGCTATTTTTTGTGAATATCCAAGAAACAATTATGCTTATCAAATTCAAGAAAAATATGAATCCAGATAGTTCTAACTCTTTTTATTTATTTTTCTAAAGAGAAAAACAATTAAATGCTCTTTTATTCAAGTAAAAAAGTTAAGAAACATGAAATGACTTGTGGTGTTATGTGTAATACTAAAATAGCTAAAAAATTCCTTCTGAATTAATTTGATATTTTTAAACTAAAATGTCTTACCACTCTTCATGAAACTAATTCCTCCCTCAAAATCATCGATTGAAAGTGAACGAAAAAAACTGAAAAATCAAAAGATAATTTCAGAATCTGAGCTGCAAACCTAAGTTTCAATTCGTTGAAAATTCTGAAGGCGAACAAATTTCAAAGCAACTAACCCTTCGATGGAAAGTAATCTTCTGTGAAAATTTGAAGATAAACAATCATTTGTCTTTTTTTTTTGAAAATAACAAAGAGGACGGCTTAGATGAGCTCATTGAGCTGGAGAAGAAAAAAGAAGAACAATCATTTTTATTTGAAGCTGATAATGATGATGCTAAATCTAGTAAAGAATACAGATTATTTGCAACTATTGTTGTTATGTTAAGGAGATTTGTTTTAAACCAATGAAAAGATATCGATCTAAGGGAATTTGAAAGAAGACTCAAGAGCTCTCGCTCAGCCAGAAAGAAAAATGACAGTTCTTCTTCTGAAGATGATGATTTCGAAGGTCTTTAATTTGGACAATAATCTTACGCTAAATCAACAGCTGGTAGTGTTATTTCAAAGAATGCAGTCAATCAAAGTACCATCAGCAAAAGCAAAGCACCTAACGCTAGCAAAATTGAATAATCTAAGCCTCACTCGCAGCAGAATATAAAACCAAAATTAGACAAAAAGGATATGAAGAAATATGACGATCCTTAAGTTGAAGCGATAATGAAAAGTGGGAATGTTGAGTAGAAAGTTAAAGAGCTGCTGTAAAAGTATAACTCCTTGCTTAAAAATTTCGACAGAGAAAAGGGTTTGTAAGATGAAATAATGCAATAGAATAGATGGAATCCTTGTGATTATTTTGGGTATTTTTTGTTATGCAGGCGTATGAAATATGAAGGAGAGAATCTCTCATAAAACAAGACAAAGTTAGAAGAATCTACAAGTTCATAAAGCTAATCGTTGTTCTCAACAGGGAAAATACAAAAAGGATCAATACTTTCAGCTATTAATTCTAATGAGGTGTAGTTTTATTGATACAATCTTTTATGCGTTGTGCTTTTTATTCACTGGTGGATATGAATATGCAATAATCTATTTTGAATTGTAACAGGAGAATGTTAGTCTGAAGTAAAGTGTTCTGGAATTGTCAAATGAAGTCTCCAAGAAGGATAAAATGATTGCAGATTTGATTTAAGAAGTAAATACTTCTGATTTGTTGGGCTTGATTGTTGGTTATTCTGGCTTAAAAACTGAAGAAATTTTTTTTAAACCGATTGTTGTTTTGTAATTTTTTCAAGAAAGCAATGGGGAGAGCTCCAGGTGGAAGTGCAAGTAACGGATTTTAAGCCCTTGAAGAATCTAAGCTGAAACGAATCGAAGCTGAAATAAAAATTTTAAAAAAAGAACGAGACGAATTCTTCTCGTCGAGATTCGATAAAGTAATTAGATTTTTACATGAGGTTGCGAACAATGATTCTTTTTCGCAGATTTATCATTAAAAAAACGGTGAGCTAGTGAAGGATTTGTCTGTGTAGAATTCTAAAATGAGATCTAAAATCGATGAGCTTGAGTAGATTTTGAAGAATCGAAAATGAAGGGTAATTCAAGATGACATAAAATATATTGATAACTCTCATAATCAGACCATAATTATGAAGCTAAATGGCAGAAATATCGTAAAATTATTATGATTTCAAGATGAACAGCTTCAACTCATCTTTGACTTTGTAATCTTCTTATTCCAAAAGCTTGCATTTTTTATCTCGACATAATAGTATTAAGTATGAATGTAAAAGAAAATAAAAATCGTTTCTCTTTAGACTTTTCATTTTAAACATTTAAGCCAACCTCCTGGAAGGTCAGATCTTGGATGTTTTTGAATTCTAAAATCACAAATCAATATATTCTAAAGTGGAAGTCAAAATGGATTCATTATCCTACCCTTGGTAGTTGAATTCCTTAAACATAAAATAGTTTATTTTAATGAAACAGACAACAATCAAATAATTGTAAAGAATTTGAGTGGAAATCCAATCTATTCTTGGGTTCTTTTTTTCCCTCAATACTTCGTGGAGTAAGTTGGTTTTTAAGGTTAATTTCCCTATCCAGCCTTGTTTTATTGCTTTGAAGTAGAATCCGATAAAAACGAATAGTCATATCTGAAGCCTAGACTCATTGTAGAATTCTTTGATGGAACTGCTTGATTATTCAGAGTGTTATTATTGATAACGTTGTTGTTATTGTTACTGGTTGATTGATTGTATCCATTTTGTGGCTAGTTACTTGTGTTGTTATGAATCGATGATTTTTAATTATTAGGAGTATTGCTGATGTTTGAACTGCTTGGGTTATTTGAATTACTGTTTGGATTACTGATATTCGTAGGTGTTGAAATGCTAGTAGCTGAAATAGGCTTAATGTTTTAGTTTCCAAATCCTTGTGTACCTGCGTTGTTTCCGGAAGACTGCATTTTCTGGTTATTAGGAGTATTCTGGGAATATTTTTTAGCTGATATAGGCTATTGTGGTTAAAGGCAACTCGATGAAGAATGGGAACTTGATGGGAGAGAAAGCGCAGGAGTAGATGTTGCAGATTGTAGTTATTATTACGACAAAGGATATTTATTATCTAATGGATCTAGTAATTAGTTCTGTCGCTTGAAGAATTCTAGAATCTCCTAATATATCGGTTTCTGATAGAGAAATCAAGTAAAGAAAATATTGGAAATCAATCGTATTTGAAATAAGGTTCTAGAGGCTTGATACTTTTTATTCATTTTTGTTGTTTTTATGTTATAAATTAGTTAAGTTACATGAGACTCATCAAGTTGTTTGCGAAGCTTGGTGAACTCTTCTTTTTGCAGCCTATCCGTTTGCTGTCTTACAGATTTTAGCATCGAATTAACTTCTCTTACTTCTATTCCTCTCTTCTCCAGTTCCTTAAAAAATCAAGAATAAAAAATAAAATACCTTTATTCTATGAGAAAGCCAAAAATAATGTAATAAATCGATTTCTTACTGATTCTAAAATATCTGATTTTCGACTTGCAAGTTCCATCTCTGAAGTGAGCACTAATATTTTATCTTAAAGTCTCTTATTTTCATTGGTTAAGATGCTTTAACTAATAGAAGAGAGAGATTCTTGTTGTTTATCTTCTGAAATAAGGCATTTCATTTTATCATTTCCACTCTTTGCAGTCCGTAAGCCATTTATTTAGATATTCTAAATGATGCTCTCAACAATCTAAGCAGCAGCGTCTTGTCGCCAAGCAGCTAACTCATCGATGATGCAATCTTAAAGCACTTCAATTGGCTCAACTTTACTCTTTTTACTTGCTTGTGATGGATGGAGACTCTATCTCTAAATTCCTCCATTATGAGTCGATACCATTTAGATTATCTTTCCTCTAGGCCGCTCATTGCTTAAGCTTTAGCCATCTCCTATAAGATTATCCTAGTATTTAGCTGATTCTTCCTCTAAATTATCAATACGAAGCCTTAATATCTCATGAGTTCTTTTAGCCTATTTATAAAAGTAAAATAAAAAATGAAGGTGTTAACTCAAACAATGATTTTTCTAATTAAACACCTACCTTCTCTAGAATCTCTTGCAAATTAGAAGAGGTGTCCATTTCGTGCCTGTATTTGTTTTTTAGAATCTTTTATTTTTAATAATTCAATGATTCTTGAATTTCTAGTGTTCCAATCGAGCATTCTAGACTTGAAATCAAGGTCTCTATTCGCAGAGTCTCATAGGACAGCAATTTCATGTTTGAACTATCTTCTTCTAATCTCTCCTGTATCCCATCTGAGTTTTTTGTTTCAAAACAAATTTGTTGTATTTGGCCATAAACTCCTACTAAATATTATAAATAATTACTGTTGATTTGGTTCTCAATTTTATTTGTGAGTTCTTGCATGCGACACTTGGACAATTTTTAGTTGAAGATGCTGTTTTTCATATCTTTTAGAATAGTGCCTACATTCTTCTTGAATGCCAAACATTCTCCAGATTTCAAAAAATCATTCCCTGAATCAAAACTCTATGGAGCTTATTTAATCTGCTATTATACATTAGAAAAGTTCAGTTCTATTTACTCTGCCTTTGCCCTCATGAACTCTTTTGTCTTTTTCATCATAAAAATTCATTATTAAACTTCAAATTCATATTAAAGAATCATTTACCATAGCTTCATATTTTTGAAGAGCTGCTTGAAGAGAGACAATCTGCTTAGCTCTAAGGCTAAGCTCTTGCTCGGAGGAAACATTTGAGTTCTATAAACGCAGATGTAGTCCTTCTTTATCTTATTGTATTTGAGAAAACTTTTCTTGTAGTTACAAATTCTCTCTTTTAAGCTAAAAATGAAGAAAAAGTCATTACAGGAAAAAAGAATACCACTTATATTAATATCATTTTACCTTTTCAATTTAGACTTCTTGCCTCTTGATAGTATGTTCTTGCTCTTTGAGTGCATGCTTGAGGTCTGTGAGCTCTGAAGCCTGAACCTCTATTCTTTCCTATAATACTGCATTGAGTTAAAGACTGTCAAGATTCTATTCGTCTTCATTTTGAATCAATAATCCCTTTGGTTCAATTTCATTCTGTTATTTCTTAAAAATAGCTTTGTTCATGTTCATGAGTGCACTGGAGTCGTATTATGAGGGAATATTGTGTATGGCATCTTCAGTTGGAATTGAGATTTCTTGAAATTTCTTGAGTTTATCATTTTCTTATCTTGATTCCATTAAATCTCGTTTAAGCTACTGAATAATCCGCTGTAGTGCTTCAGGTGAGTTTTTAATGTTCATCTTGAAGTGATTCTTAATCGACTTTGCTCTGGTTGCGAATTTCAAAGTCGAAAGGGTTTCTTCTAGACTGCTAGAATGGCTAGAGCAAGTCACAAGCAGCGATGTTTTAAAATTACCTCCTAAACTTTCTTAGAGAATTCTCGTGAGCTTTGAGTCTCTGTATGGGATATGATCAGAGTTAGTCGTAAGCGAATGGATTACATTTCCAAGGCAACTTAGAGATAAATTGATTTTCTTCGCTTCTTCTAAAATATCTCCCATTGCTCCTGTTTTACCAACTTTCTCAGATCCAGCTAGATCAACTAGATTTAACTTTCCTTTTTTCTCAGTGTCATTTGGATATCGCTATTTTATCTCCAGCATGAATATCGTGTGAGAACGAGAACTGTATTAGTTGATACGTGTCGCAGCAACTTTTCGTGCTTACTCTCCCATTTCGAGCATTGTCACCAATTCATTTTCTGTTCCTACACACTTTTTACAAAATAATAGATTTTTATGAGATTTTTCACATCATTTAGCATTTATTTTATTATCATCTTTTACAATTTAAGTGAGTCCTTCAACATAGATTCCTCGCGTTGGTGATTCTTTGATTTTCAAATCTACTTTTTATCCACAGAATAAATCATGCATGTTTTCCTTGTAAATCTCTAGCATCGAGCAAGTTAAGATGAATTCTATGTCGATATCGCATGAATTAATTGTCCTGAAGATATGCTCTCTGCAAACAGCGCAACACAAATAAACTCAAAATGTTCTAATATTTTTTTGGTATTGTTGTTACATCGACCTTGGGATGAGTCCCTTGAGATTTCGATTGTAAATATCTCCAAACATACTGTAAGTTTTTCCTGAACCAGTTTATCCATACGCGAAGATGGTACCATTGTACCCATTCATAACATCAGCTATGGTCTCACTTCCAACAAGTTCATATATTTTACTTTAAGACGCGTTAGGATCGAAGACGGAGTCCATTGTAAAAACTGTCGATTCAGGCATTAACACGACTGTTTTTTCATCGGGATATAAACAACAATCGATACCAAGATCATTCTTTGTGAGTTCCACTTCTATTTTGTTCAACGGACGGAATCGAGCAAATACCTTAGTGTTTACACACTTCTCATTGTTTTGCAAGGCCTACTACAAAATTAAAGCGGAGGATGATCTTGAAAGACCTCTGCCCTATTGATGTTATGTCTGATACATTATTTGATTCTGCCCTGTCTTTTCAACCATCACCTTCAACAAATTCGAATAAATATTGATATTCATTTATGATATCATTCTCTCATTAAGATCGCTAAAAAGGAAGAGTCAAATTTTCAATCTTTGCGAATTGATGTCAAACAAAACACAATTTTGATTGCATCCTTTCTTACTTCTCAAAGTAAATCATATTGTTATTTTAAAACTCCCCCATTTACTAGAGCATCAGGCTTTGTTTTGTATTTCTAGATGATCTCATTTTTGAGGTTCTATGGAACTTATTTGATGGAAGATTAACCTAAACCCACTCCATTTCTACTTTTTGATCTGCTTTAGGAATTGTGTTTCTTGACTTTTTCTAGCTCTCTTTTGAGTTTCTCCAGTTAAGCATTGGAATGCGAAGGAGTGTGGCTATTGGTTCTATTTAGAAAATATATGTTATGCTATTGAAACATCTGATAGATGTTACTCTGAGGAATTTCTTGAGTGGTCATTGACGATGAGTGCTGAATGATTGACGAACTGCATAGAATCTTTATTTTATTCGGAAACATAGTTATTGATGTTCTTGTTGTTGTAGTTCCACTATCCTTGGAAGCTACCTCCTGTAGAGCTAAATTCATTATTCTGCCTCATAAATTAGAAATAGTTCCTTATTTATTCTTTGAAAGTTTAAAGTAAATTGAAAAGGACTTGAATCACTGTTTGAATTATTTTTTGATTTGTGGAGGTAGCTTCTGACTGATCTGTGATTCTAACAATCATTTAAGAAAAATATTTAAAAAGGCTTGGATGATTGTTTCTTGTAATTTGTGAATAGGTTTCAGGAAACAAAAGAGAGAAAGAGAGAGAAAGCTGAAATAAATTTCAATTATTCCATCAGGTTTTAGGTTTTCTGTAAGAAATCATAGAGAAATAAGAATTTCTAGATTGCTTAAAATACATGAATAAGTTTAATCATTTTGACATCATCACAAAGCTTAATGAAATAATCCAATTAAAAACAACAAAATACATATTTATTCGAATTGTTATTTTTTTTAATTCGGGTATAAACTTCATTAATTAAAAAATGATAAATTCTATTCTCAAATAATTTTCAGCTTAACATGGCTTCAATAACTGAAATATACTACAACACAAGGATTGATTGCCTATTTTTAATAAAATGAACTATTTCTATTTTATTAATAAATATCAATCTAAATAAACAGAACCGTTTTCTACTGAAACCAATAGGGTCTTTTCAGTTCTCTTTATCGAAATAGAAAGCTATGAAATGTTAGTCTTTAGAGCATCGAGCTTACTAAATAAAGAGGCAAGAGTTTTATCAGTAAAATCAGCATATTTAAAATACTAAACAAAAGCTTAAAAATCATAGGAGAGTAAAATAGCTAATTATTCACAATAATCAGCAAATCGCTGCTGTAATTTTGTAAATAGTGCTTTGCTTTTGACTTAATTTTCAGTAAGAAAATATTCAAATACATAAGACCATTTGAGTGTATTTCTCGAAGTTAATAGAACATCAAATCCATCCTATAAGAACTGAGTTTACATGGAATTGATTTTCAACTTCAACCCTAATGCTTTTCTAATTTAATCTACATAATGCTATTTCTAGTTAAGAATAGTAAAAATGAAGTCTTAGCAGTCTTAGTATTTTCTAAAGTAAATATTAATTGTCTCACGAATTCCATCCTTTTTCTATGTTCCTCTAGTGTGGCTATCATGAGTATGACCTAAATTGTGAGTTTCCCAAGGTTCCTCACATTCATAACAGAATGCTTTATTACAAGGATAAAAACACTTCATATAGTTGCATCCCATAGTTCGCTACACTGCGCTATGGCAGAAAGGGCACAGTTTTGCGTTTGTATTTATCCATGCAATACTCTTATCTTCTCTGCCAATTAAATGAAGAAATTCTTGTTTCTGCTTACAAGAAGCAGGATAATGTGAGAATTCCCCACATTTGAAGCAAAATTCGGTTCCACAGACACATTTCATTGAATTGACCAGTGTCCCTTCCAATTTTTAACCTGCAAACTCACAAAAGTGGAGAAGGGCATAAGCATAAATTCTTATTCCCTTATGTATACAATCTAACTAATGCCTTCTTGTACCCACTAACTTCATTTTAGAAGGACTTCAAAATTTAAGAATGCCTAAAGTAGCTCTTGCAACCTTCTTACATGCACCGAAACAAAGGGATTCTATCTGCGATTTTGCTTTTGCAGTATCCTAGCCAGCAATCCTTGCAAAATGAATGACCCTATTTGCACTCTTCGTATTCTGTTTTTTCATTTAAACATAAGTTGCATGTTTTTTCACCCACCTCGTGATATTAGATATCCTGTAAAATAAACAAAATCTATCAAATTATTGATTGAAAAGCAGTTAATTAAGTATTTACTTGTTTCTTTGTTTCTTATTTTTCATCTGTAAATCCTAATTTATCGAAAAGAGAATCTTGATTTGAGAAATATTGCTCTTTGAGTTTGTCTATTGACCAATTATATTCATTAAAAACGATAAGTGCATCGTCAAGGTTTAAACAAAGGAGTTCCATCACATCACGTTATAACTTTGCCATGATGTCTTCGTAGATATTATTTTGCATAATAAATATCTCTCCATTAGCATTCTTGAAGGTTGTTATGTTCGTCTTCACAGGTTCAAACCATTCTCTATTTAAGAGGATTGGTTAGGACATATCCTCACTTAACTCAGAATCATCTAGACTCGATTGATATTCATCTGTATCATCTTCACATCCCTAATCGTCAATAATCTTTCTCTAAATCATCAATTAATCTGAGACTTCTTACCCTCACAAATTTATTATTAGTATTATTATTATTATTTTTAATTATTTTTTGATTTTGGCTAGAAACACAAATGCTGGAAGCCTTTTTAATCAAATGGATTATTGTTAGATTATTTAATTCTCTTTTTATTACAATGTTTCTATTCAAGGAATTTTAGTTTGTATTTAGCAAATCAATTTTTTTCTCTTTAATACTTTAGGTTAAAATGATATTTTCATAACAGAGAGTAATAAAAACAAAAAATAGATTTGCAAGTTGCTGTACAGAATCTCCCAATCATTTTATTATTATTATTCATTTCCTATTTTTTTTCTTGCTTTTTTCTGACTATCTTTGAGGGACGCAGTTCTTCAAGTTCTTTTGGCAATATGAAATCATTAAGTGATACTGTTCTTGACTGCTAATTATTTACTTATTTTTTAAGAGATAACACTTAACCTCCTAAATCCAATCTTAAGATAATCTTGTAGTTTATCTTGTATCACAAAGAAAAATGAACTAAAAAAACCCTCCATAAGATACAGATAGCTGAAATACAAAATAAATATTTATTATCAAAAGAAAAAGAATAATTTTTGAATTGCAAAGCACTATTTTTAGTTGGATTAACATCAGTTGAAGCTTAACTCTTTCTTGCATAAAAATGGTCTTCGTGTTTTTAACTTTTTCAACGATTTGACTGCAGTCTCTTTTGTAACAAATTGATATCAGACCATCATGTATTCATACTTGAATTAACAGAAAAGGTACTAGGATAATAACAGCCTACAATGTATGATACATAAGAGAAATTCCCAGCGATAATTCAATATGCAAATATTGAAAACTTCACAAAGAACAGGAAATTAACATATCCAACGAAAGTTTAATTTGAATAACAATTTCTCCAAGGAATCACAACACCTAACTTCCTAACTACTCACACTCATCAAATGGTAATGGTTGAAGTTTCAAAGGAAAAAAAGAGCTTACTGCACACAAGCTTTAACAGTATACTAGAAGCTTTAACATTTGACCTTACTTAACAAATAACTACATCGACAAATAGCAAATAGTTAGCTAGGTAAATTAAACTTACTAGTAATCTAAACATTGTTCAGAATGGTAAAGAAGCAATTCGATTATCAACAGTAGAATAAGATTCGCTACAAGGCGTAACTTATCTTACTAATTAATTTACCCCTGAATTCCAAAAAAATCCATCATCATTGTTATCCATCAATTTCCTGGAATACTTACCACTCTAAATAGATGACTTAGTTTCACATTTCGATATCACTTATGTTAACCCAAATAAAGCCACAGGTCGCAACGGTATGTCATGTCAACTAGGAAGCTTCCTATCTAAAACTATCATGGGATAAGTAGTTTTGAGGAATAGAATCGATAATTATTACCATGAAAACATGTCAGGGTAAAACTGGTCAACTTCCTATATTAGAGCTACACAATATTTAGTGAAGAAATATGACAGCAAGAAGAGGACAGTTACTTATCGACCATTAGAAATTCCAAATTTAGAACAAAATATATGTGGTGCAATACAAACCCAAATGAAAAAACAGCAAGAACCAGAGTTAGAAATTACCTAATTTGCAGTCAAAGAAGAAGAAGGAACACATATGGCAAGAATTAAAATTGAGAATACTATATCACAATTGAGAGGAGAAGGCAAAGAGAACTTAATAGTTTGTGTATTAGATGCAGAAGGAGGTTTTAATCGAATTAAAAAACATACCAGTGTGGAGTTAATAAAGAGATCCTTAATATGTGAAGGCTAGATGTAGATACCCTAAGCTACTCAATCAATAGAATTAAAGTATCCGTTAGAAATCTCTAGATCTGATCCTAGTAATTCTACGTTATATTAAGCGAACGGCATTCCACAAGGTTCATCTACCTCACCAGAAAATTATTGTTATGCAATACAACCTGGTATCAATAGACTTAAAGAATTGTATGAAGACATTTTAGTTAATGCATACGTAGATGACTTGCTATTAATCTTACCAATTCAAGGCAATATAGATTAAAAAACTTAACTGGAAATGGCCAAAGAAATCACAAAAAAATTAGCAGAAGCTATCTAAATGGACAATCCAGAATACACAATTAGTATTCCAAAGTGTGCTTACTATACAATTAATCTTGTTAATAACTTACAAGTTAATCTTGCCAATGGTTAATATGAAAGCTTTAGGTATCTTGGGACTACTTACAACTTTAACCATGTATTGTATCTTAAAGATAATATGGAAGAAATAATCAATAAAGTTGAGGAAAACATGCTGGCTATTAACACAGGAAAAGAAAAAATTAATCCAACGTCAAGGTATAAATCAACAAAAATGTCATATGAATGGTTCTTTAAAGGGCAATTAAATTACCACAAACGATCATTTGAACATCTAACTTCGGAATAATACATAAAATTACAAAAGATTGCAGTAGCATGGAAATTAGGGCATAAAAATATACATGGACTATCACTAAGATATCTGATGGATAAAGTAGCAATTCCAGAAATTTTTGAAAGAGACTAAGAAAAAGATGTAACTCTAGTACATGAAAGAGTATCAGCAAAATAGTTTTAAGAAAACAACAATCCACTCCAAGGGCATAAGTATATCAATATAATATAACCATTAGCCTATCCCTTTGCTAACCACACTAAGTTCATTGAGTCAGAAAAAAGATTTGTAACGTTACCTACTACAATCCGAAAATACTTTGATGAACAATATGAATGGACAAATGAAATTCATCAATAGTAAACAACTGAAATAGATAATGTGCGGATGGAAGAAAGCGAACAAGAATAATGGAGAAAGAATATCAACTGGGAAGAAAAAATGATAACATGGAAAAACAGAAAAATAGTTTCCGAAATAAGAGAAAGATGTATGTGATTACTATTAATACTGTAAGTACATTTCGTGTAAGGTTCGAAAGAACCGATTGTATGAATATTTAATGGTCTTCGTGTTTTTTAATAATTGCACACATTTCCTCTTCTGTTCTAGTTTGATAGTAATGAAAATGAAAAATTCCTATTTTATTAAAATACATCAATCTAAATAAACAAAATTGTTTTCAACTGAAAACAATAGGGCCTTTTCAGTTTTCTTTATCTAAACTGAAAGCTGTGAAATGTTAGCCTTCAAAGCATCCAACTTACTAAATAAAAGAGCAAGAGTTTCATCAGTAGAATCAGCATATTTAAGGCAGTAAACGAAATCCTTAAAATCATCGGAGAGTAAAATAGCTAATTATTCACAGGAATCAGCAAATTGCTGCCGTAAATTTTAAAATAGTACTTTACTTTTGACTTAATTGTCAGTGAGGAAATATTCAAACACATAAGACCATTGGAGTGTTTTTCTAGAAGCTAATAGAACATCAAATTCATCCTATAAGAACTGAGTTTCCATGAAATTGACTTTTAGCTTCCACCCTAATGCTAGTCTAACTGGATCTACATAGAGCTATTTCTTGTCAAGAATAGTAAAAATGGAGTCTTAGCAGTCTTAGTATTTTCTACGGTAGAAATCCAATTTATCTTGAATTTCACCTTTTTATAATGTTACTTCTTCTGTTTTAATTCTTTTGGAAAAATAGCATATTACGTGGCTAGTGTGAGTGGTGTCTTGATTGTCTGTTTCCCAAGGTTGTTCACATTCATAACAGAATGCTTTATTACAAGGATAAAAACACTTCATATAGTTGCATCCCATAGTTCGCTACACTGCGCTATGGCAGAAAGGGCACAGTTTTGCGTTTGCATTTATCCATGCAATACTCTTATCTTCTCTGCCAATTAAATGGAGAAATTCTTGTTTCTACTTACAAGAAGCAGGATAATGTGAGAATTCTCCACATTTGAAGCAAAATTCGGTTCCACAGACACATTTCATTGAATTGACCAGTGTCCCTTCCAATTTTTAGCCTGCAAACTCGCAAAGTGGAGAAGGGCATAAGCATAAATTATTATTGCCTTATGAATACAATCTAACTAATGCCTTTTTGTACCCAATATCTTAGTTTTAGAAGGACTTCAAAATTTAAGAATGCCTAAAGTAGCTCTTGCAACCTTCTTACATGCACCGAAACAAAGGGATTCTATCTACGATTTTGCTTTTGCAGTATCCTAGCCAGCAATCCTTGCAAAATGAATGACCCTATTTGCACTCTTCATATTCTGGTTTTTCATTTAAACATAAGTTGCATGTTTTTTCGCCTGCCTCTTAATCTTAGAAATTCTGTAAAATAAACAAAATTTGTCAATTTGTTGATTGAAAAGCGGTTAATTAAGTGTTTACTTGTTTCTTTGTTTCTTATTTTTCATCTGTAAATCCTAATTTATCGAAAAGAGAATCTTGATTTGAGAAATATTGCTCTTTGAGCTTGTCTATTGACCAATTATATTCATTAAAAACGATAAGAGCATCGTCAAGGTTAAAACAAAGGAGTTCCATCACATCACGTTATAACTTTGCCATGATGTCTTCATAGATATTATTTTGCATAATAAATATCTCTCCATCAGCATTCTTGAAGGTTGTTATATTAGTCTTTACAGTTTCCATTAGTTCGGACATATCCTCACCTAACTCAGAATCTTCAAAACTCGATTGATATTCTTCTGTATTGTCTTCAAATTCATAATCTTCACTAAGGCTTCTCTAACTCATTAATTAGGCTGAGACCTCCTCTCCTACTCACACAAATTTATTATTATTATTTTTAATTATTTATTGATTTTAGCTAGAAACACAAATGTTGGAAGGCATTTCAATGGAATGAAATTCTTTAGAATATTAACATAACATTAATATATTTTTAGAATAACAACATAACAAATTTTTAGAATAATATCATAACAAATTTTTAGAATAATATCAAAAAGCATTATTTTTGAATATTTAATTCAAAAATTATTTATTTGGTATTCAAAGATTGTTAATTTGTGCCTTGCAAAAAAAGGTTTTCTTCTCTTCAAATCTTTAAGTTAAAATGGTATTTTCACAGATTGTAATAAAAACAAAAAATAGATTTGCAAGCAGTTGCTGTACTGAATCACTCAGCCGCTTTAAGTTTATTATTCATATACTATTTTATAGATTTTTTTCTTGTCTTTTTTCAAACGATCCTTGACCTTGACAGATGCAATTCTTCGACTTCTTTTAGCAATATGAAGTCATTAACTAAAATTGTTCTTGACTGCTGTTTTTGCCTCTTTTCTCAAAGATAAGACTTAAAGTTCGACATCCAATCTTAAAATAATAGAGTAGTTGCCTTGCATCACAAAGAAAAATGTACTTTTTAAACTCTCCATAATCTAAACCAATAGGGTGAAACATAAAATAGATATTTATTATCAAAAAAATAATAAAATAATACTCATATTTTAGACATAATTGAGAGGCAGTCTCTTAATTGTATAGAACAATAAATTAAAGAAAAATAATCTAAATTGTCTTTATCATACAAAAAAACTTCATTAAAGCAAATCAAAACCAATAAAAAAGCATGTAAACACTTCTAAGAGATCTTCTGTTGAACCCACAAAAAATAGAACGATATTCGATGTGCAATAAATCTTTCTTATGAAAGGAGACACCAAAGCCATTGCAGCTTGCAGACCCATCATGATCGAATCATCAGAACTTTAGTTAGATATTTGAAAACCTCTCATTGGATTTCTACATAAAACTAAAAGAATAAGAGATATTTAAATCCCTAGACATCAGTTAAGGCAGATTTCTGCCAGCAAGAATGTAACAGATCAACATCTTCATAGTTACTGCTGCATCATCCAGAAAGTTGCAGAAGAGAAAACAAACAGATTATCAAATAATTGTAGATGCCAATCAGGAAACTACTGTATCAAATGGGAAAAGTTTCATAGGGGACATTATTGGCTCAAGTGCGAGCACAAGGAAGAAAGCTGAAAGCAGATCCTTGAAGCAACCAACAGTACCAACATTGATGAGGTCAAAACCTTATTTCAAAGCAGCATTGCTGCATGAGGTAAGCTCAGCTGGAAAAAACAGGAAACTGCGGAAGATAATAGCTAAGGAGATCATCACCATAAGTAGGTTGAAACCATTCTCCATTCAAGTCCATTGATTTGGACATATCCTCCCTTAACTCAGAATCTTCTAGACTCGATTGATATTCATCTGTATCATCTTCGCATCCTTAATCGTCAATAATTTTTCTCTAAATCATCCATTAAGCTGAAAGACCTCTTACCTTCATAAATTTATTATTATTTTTAATTATTTATTGATTTTGGCTAGAAACACAAATGCTGGAAGCCGTTTTAATCGAATGAACTATTCTAGAAATATTTAATTCTCTATTTATTACAATGTTATTCAAGGAATGTTAGTTTGCGTTTAGCAAAAAAAAAAGATTATTTCTCTTTAAACCTTAAGTTAAAATGGCATTTTCACTGAGAGTAAAAAAAACAAAAAATAGATTAGCAAGTTGCTAATCTCCCAATCATTTTATGTTTATTATTCATTTCCTACTTTATGGATTTTTCTTGCCTTTTTCTGATGATCTTTGAGTGAAGCAATTCTTCAACTTCTTTTGACAATATGAAGTCCTTAACTAATACTGCTCTTGACTGCTAATTTACTTATTTTCTCAAGAGATAGCACTTAAACTTCTAAATCCAATCTTAAAAAAATCTATTAGTTGCTGTGCATCAGTCCAGTTTAAACTCCCCATTATCTAAACAAATAGTCGAAATACAAATAGATATTTATTTCAAAAAGAAAAGAAGAAATAATATGATAAAAATGATAATGAACTTTGCCAGCTCGACAAATGCTATTTCTCTTTTTTAATTCTGGTTTAGATTAATTTTTGCACAACAAGACAAAAAGAAAATCTCTATTTTAATCATAATAGGTCTTGTAACTCCAAATCAAAATAACAAATACGATGAGATGTTAGCATAACCTGATTTACAAAAATGTATCTTTTAACTTTTTCTTTATTGTTCATTTCATCTTTCAAGAATTTTTATCTTGACGCTTTTTCAAGCGATCTTTGAAAGAAGTGAATTCTTCTACTTCTTTTGGATTAATACAGTCGTTAACTGATACTGTTCTAGACTGCTAATTTACTTCTTTTCTCAGAGATAACACTTAATCTCCTAAATCCAATTTTTATATATTCTTATAGTTGTCTTGCATTGCAAAGAAAAATGGGCGTCGATAGCTCTCCATAATTGAGCTGAAATCTTCTCGATAAATCATCTAATGTAATCACCAAAATTTAAAGTAGATATTTATTATTAACAAGAGGTTTGCAATAAAATTTTATCTCATAAATTATAATATCATTATGTTACAACAATAAAAAAGTTATTACATCGATTGATTTGATTTGCAGACAAAAAGAAGTCTCCTTTTCTGATTCTATCACAAGTGAGAGGCCTTTAACTATGAACTTATCAAGGAAATACTCCATGAATTTCTATTTTAATGCATGCAACAAACAATAAAAATAATTTTTAAAGCATTTATTTGTATTGTCTGTCTTACAGATGAATCCTAACCCTTTAGTTTTTCAACAAGAAATCTCGAAAATGGAATCTGCAATAATTTCAAAGAAATAAGTTTAAATAAGGAGAGTCAAGTTTGAGCGAAAACTTCTTACTTCAACAGTTTGCCATTCACAGCTTCTATCAATTGTAAATGCCTTTTGAATTGCCAAAAAGAAGAAAGCAATTAACATTCATAATTCCATTTTCAAATCTTTATCTTAAGGAAAGCATTAATTGATTTGTTCATTTCTGTGTTAGGATATACATATGCATCGTGGAAAGTATCGAAATCAGAATTGCAGGAGATTAGCATTTTATAGAGATTTCCATCGGTTTTGAGTTGCATCCTTATCCCATTGTAGTTTCGTAGACTCAATTTGGTTAGAAACTATTTTGTTTGTTAGAAAAAAATGGGTTTTATATTTATCTTAGACACGAAACTAAATCTTACCAAACAAGAGAGACCAGCATACATTCTCTGTTAAAGAAGATTGTTTCTCTCTTCAATGAGTTATCCTTTGAATTCAGCTTTGAGAGGATATTGAGCAACAAAATCTGCGAGTTAGAAGAAGGTTAAAATATGTTGAAAAGTTTTACCATATTGCTACTCAGGATTAAATGATAAGGATGCTACAGACTCACCTCCAGCTTCTTAATCAATAAGTATGCCCCAGTCATAAAAGAGAGATGGAGAATTAAACTTATAGAATGGGCAGCAAAGAGACTTGGAAGCTTGCTTTTGAAAAGATTCCATGTCTACTGTTGAAGCTGGATTCACTTTACAGAAAAGAAAAAAAAGAAGATAAAATCATACAATAGGATGGGAGCTAAAATGACAAATCTACTCGTTTTAGTTATCGCTGCCCAACGAATTTTAGCTGGAATAGCAAATACATTCTTTATCGACTACATTCTGTAGAAGAGCTTCATAATATTTCCATAATTCGTCAAATCCTTCATTTATTCTTGTCTTAACCTAAGGTTCTTGAATGATTAATTGAAAAAGCAAAAGAAGATTCTATGCAAAAGCTTAGTTTATGCGTAATGATAATCAAATTGGGTAAATTCAAGATCTAAAAGATACTTTTTTAAGATTATTGAAATAGATGTATTTTTTTTTCTCAAAAAGAGCTAAAAATGCACAATGCATGCACAATCCTATGAAGTATCTGTGGAAATAATAGAAAGATATTGAGAAAAGAAAATATCAAGTTAATTTGAGTTGGGAGAAGAACAATATTACGCTGTTTTAAAAAACAAGCCCAGCTCGAGCAGAAATAAGGGAGAAAGAATTATTATCTGAGGAGAAACAAAAACTAAATTAAAGAAAGAGGACTATAAAAGCTACGGGGCATCCCGAACAATATCTGAGATTGTAATGTCCTTGGAAAATGTAAAGTATGGATTATTTGTGAGTATCGTTGAGGAGCAAACAGACAGGTTTGTGCACTTATTCGAGAGCTAGTAGATGTTCGATATCAACACATGTCTGAATAACTACAACTGGACAGCGTTGTAGACAGCAGCCTACACAGGAAATTAATTTATCATCAATTATCTACTGGAAAGAGGAGCTGATCTGACACTTACTAATAAGCGAGGCCTATCCGCTATGCAAATGGCTATCCAATCAGGACACATGCATTTAGTAAGTCTACTTGACCCTTCAGCTTAATCTGCACTCCCTCAATCTTCAAATGCTTTGCCATAACTACCAGAATCTCCAGAGGAAGATAACTTTCTCTAGCTTTCATATGATAACTCGTTAGATGACTGAGAAAAATCATCATGTATTCACTTTTTTTAAAAATTAGCTTTATGATAAAACTGTATTGAGTTCTAGAATTATTTAATGAATAAAAATGGCTTTGTTTTTCTTAATTCCTTAGCTAAATAGACAATAATTAGCTTTGTTTTGAGTTTATTTATTCTTAAAGAAGCAAAAACTCATAGTGTTGTTATCATTTATTCAAAAGAAAAAAGAATTATTTTTGAAATATTATCTTTTTTGGATGAAATAGAATAGTTCTTTTTTAAAAAAAGTGATGATTTAAGGTAAATAATATCAGCAACGGAATGAAGTCAAAAAATTGACAAATGATCTTGCTATATTTAAAGAAATTTCCCTGCTTAGGATGTGTTTGTCTTTAATAAAGAAGAAATCAATAAAATCCCTCTTATTTTATTTTTAATCTCCCATTTAGAAAAGTCTGAAAGGTTGGAAACATTTCCTAAGAAACATTGATAAGATCACACGCACAAATTAGGACTAAACTTAAATTTCAATCCTCTAAGACAATAGAAAAAAGCAAGGTTTTGTTCTTTCAAACACATTTGTAGGCACAACTATCTTATTTTTATCTAAAACTATTATTTATATGAAATGACAACCTGAGTAAAGTAAAAGAGCAATCTGTTTAATCTTAAAAATTCAAATGAAGACTGCTATTTTTCTAAGAATTGCGTAGCTTGAAATCTTGATCTCTAGATGGTTCTTTCCATAAAGAATTTAAGACATCAGATAAAAGCATAGTTAAAGTGTTAGGAGTTGAAAAAGTTCAGTTTTGTACTGAAGAAATTTAATCTGAATGAAATCTTTGAACCTTCAAGATGGTAGTCCTAAGAAATTGCTTGAACCCAATATTCTCGCTCATTTTTTCTTATTGAAGATTTTTTGGAATTTTTGGAGAAAAAAAAGAAAATTCACAAGACTTTAGAAAATGGAGAAGGTATCATAGATACTTAACCGAATTCATCAAGACTTTTAACCAAAAATGAGATATGCGTTTTTGATTAGAAAACATGGCAAGTTTTACATTTTAAGCATAAAAATAGCTAAAAAATCACTCGATAATTTTGTAAAAGAAAATTCGATTTAGAGATATCTTCGTTTAATGAAAATGGTAATTATGGAATCTGTGTGAGCTGTTTGAAGCAGAGGGAACATTGGCTTTGAGAAAATGAAAACAAAACAAAAACAAAAATAGATAGTTATGGCATAGAAATTCAAAAAAATAATGGATTCATTTTTAGACATAATAACTTCAAAGTTCGCTAGTTTCTGTGAGAAAAGTCTAGATTTCTTAAGGCTAAGAAACTTTTTCTTGTATTGGATTGATGAAAAAGCCTTGAGAGCCTAGAATTGGCTAGGTCTAACAAAAAAGGAGCATTTAAATATGGTAGCAATAGGATATTAGAGAAGCTAAAAAAATCAGGAGGAACGTAATTATTAAATAAATATTTAAACCTCATTTAAACTGCTACTGATTAGTCATGGAATCCACAGGCTAATCAATTTCGAGGAGGTATTTTCTTATATTTGTATACAAATAAAATCCATTCATTGGCGCCTTATTTTAGTTTTTGAAAAAAATTAAATAAATAAGAAAGCGATTCATGAGGAAATTGAAGAAATAAGAATATTCTAGGCTTGCTTTTTTCTTGAGAGAAAAGCATAGACAAAATAGTGGAGGACAAGAAAAAACATACACAGACTGGAACACTGAAAAGAAGAATAAGGCGTTCACAAAAAGAGGAAAAATGCGTAAATTTAAAAACTCGATAATTAAAGAGGGTGGGTAGAAAGAAATCAAAAGGGTGGGGAGAATTTTCTTCCTTGAGTGATAAAAGAGGTTGCGGTGAAGAAGGCAATAAATTAATATCACTATTAAAAAAGCAAGAAAGCAACTCGAAAGAAAAAGAAGGAAGGAGCAGAAAAAGAGGTCACTGACTCCATCGAAGAAGCTTTAAGATAACTCAAGAGGAAAACAGCAGACTCCAGAAGATAAGTAATAGGCGAATAGACAGAAGCAAACAAAGAGATAATACAAAAAGCTCCTATGAAATAGTGTCAGTATCAAAAGCATGATTTAGTCTATGCAAAGATTCGAGGATATCCATGGTGGCCAGGAATTGTAAGAGAGAAAAAAAATTCATTTTCAAATGAAATTGAGCTAACAAATACAATTGTAATACATGCAGATAGGCGATGTGAAGTTGAAAAATGTCGAAAGCGGTGAAAAAAAGTATGAATTGCTCGTTAACTTCATTGGAGACAATTCCTAGTAAGATTGCTTGTTTTTAATGAAAGTAAAGATGATAGAAAAAAATACATAACGATGATGAGAGTTCATGCAATTTTATTTGAATTATTAATAGTTCGAACCTAGCTGAGGATAAGATAAAGAAGTTTACAATAAGTGAAGGCGATTCGAAGATAAAAAAGCCGAAGAAACTGCAAATGTCCATTTAGATTGCAAGTGACATATTTAATGGAAAATACACATATCAAGGTAAGTAGTAAAATAAAAATCGGTCATTAAAGAAACAGAATGCTGCATATTAAGAGGATTTATTGTTTAAGTTTGAAAATTAGAATATAAATAGGAAATAAGGAGTGATTTTACCAAAGGAAAAGGAAAAAGATAAAATAAAAGCAATCTAAAAAGAAATTGAAAATCTCAAGACAGAGAGGAAAAAATCCTGAGCCAACCGAGGGGAGGGAGGGAGGGAGAAAAATATCCAAAGGAGTTAAAATAGATTATACACTAAGCGAAACACAGATTATGAAGTGGGGAGACAATCGAGAAGGAAAAAGGGATTAATTTTGTTTTAAAAAGTTTGATTATTTTCCCTTACACGGATTATTAAGCAGATCAAAGCAGCCAATCGACGTCATTAAAAATTTAAATATTTTTTGCTTGTTTAGAATGGAAAGGAAAGGACTCTAAGAAAGGTGGGCAATAATCAAAGGCAAATAAGCAAGGATAAAAGGAGACAAAAGGGAAAAAACAAGTTCATTTTGAGGATAGCTCTGAGACTGAAGAAGAAGAAGGTGAATCTGCATTTTAAGAAGATAGCGATGTAGAGGAGTTTTTAAATGGATAATCAGCAGGGAAAGGAAACCGGAAAACATCTTTAACTGCAACAAAGGATCATTAAAAAAGAAGGAGAGGTTCAGCATCAATGGAAGAAGAATTCATAACTAAAAACAAAAAGCGAAAAACAAATAAAGTCATAGAAGACTCTGAAGAAGAAGAAAAGCAGAATAAAGCAGCTTTGTTAAATTCCAAAACATTAAACATCCCTGCTACGAACCTTTCAACAAGCAATAGCAGCAGTAACAATACTTCAACAGCTGATAATTCTCAAACTCCTTTCTTTGTTGCGAATTCAGACAGCAAAAGTAACTTTTTTATTCATTTTTAATTAACTAAATTCACCCAGATTCTGCTAAAAGATAAAACCGCAATGAATGCTGAAGAAATGCATGTCATTGAGACAGACGATGATGAAGAAGAAGAAGCAGGTGGAGCATATAAAAATAATCATTTTGAGCACTCAATTTCCCATATTGATAGAATACAAGAAGAGAGATAAATTAGTGACAAGTTAGCAGATATCCCAACAGCAAGCACATTGAAAAATGCTTTGAATTAAACAGAAATTTCTAATTCTTTGATACTGAATCCTAAGCAATCCCCTGAAATACACACAGATAATACTTAATTGCTTAAATTAGCAGCGTAAACTTCTTTTCATGGCAATTCAAGAAAAAATTCAACGATCTTAACCTCCAAGAAAGACCAAGCTACTATTAATGCTGCAACTGATTCCTCTACCAAATAACCAGTTGGAGCCTAAATCATTGAACTCGACGAGAATAAAAGCGAACTAGAAGAAACACAAGAATTAGAATTCCTGTTAAATGTTAATAATTAACGATTAACTAGAGCAGGAAAGCTCCCAACAAAGAAAACCAAAAGTAATTTAATTATTTTGATTTTTTATCTTTTTTCTAAGGTTTTTATTTTCTCATTCAACTTCTAATAAAATTGTTTTACTTAGATCCACGATTGCTCAAGACTCTGAAGATAACTCCTTCACTCGAAGAAGCAGCTAATGGTGTTGACCTCCCTAAAATATCATAGCCTTCTCCTTAAAAGAAGAAACGAATCTCCAAGACACCTGAAAAAGAAACACAAACTGGAGATGCCCAGACAAATAATAGAAAATTTACTATTCTCAAAAAGAGGAACCTTGATTAAAAATAAACAATGAAAGCAGGCGCAAGGTGTTAATACAATTCTTTGGATTTGGATTAGGAGTTCAAGGCTCTATTCCCTTTATTGCAGTCCAAAGATCCTGAAGACATTCCAGTGGCTTTCAATATTCTTGATGAAATTATTGAGAAAATTAAACTTGAAAACCCACAAGAAAGCAATATCGAATAGATTCTTGGTTCAGATAATGGAAAGTTATTAAGTTATGCGCACATGGTTATCTTTAATTCTTGGTATATATCTACGATATCAGGAAACAGCCAAAAGTACCAAGAGATTAGACGTGAACTCAACGATATCATTTAGCTCCTTTAGCAGCTTCTAATCAAAAAAGTAAGTAGATTTAATAAAAAACCTAAAAAATGTTTCATGCTTTTTTGTTTAATTATAAAATAGTATTTTGACCATGGAAACAAGCTCATAGGCAGCATATCTGATGAGAAATCATAGTATGAAAGAGAAAATGGCATTTATTTCTAACAACAATAAAAATAATTTCAGCAAAAATCACATTAATAACTTGCATAAATTGAGGATGATGGAGACTCTACTCGAGAGACACCAATGTCTAAACACCCAATAATTTAGGAGGAAACTTCCAAGAAAGGATCAATTTAGTCATTGGTCTTAAATGCGTCTGTAAAACAGAAGAGAAAATCATCTTCTTAAAAATCAAACTCAGATTCGAGCAAATTATCATAAAAATAAAAATAAGAACAATAATAATCATAACAGCATTAGGCGAGTTCATCTAATATTCAAAATACTCTGTAGAAATCTGAAGAGCAAGCAGTGTCTTCTTTCTTATTGAATACTTCCTCTCCTTTTTGTCAAGAAATGAATTCAGAAGGTTAATCTAATTATGTCATTATCAAAGATATTGAATTTCCAAGTACTCCTTAAGTCGAAAGCAATGAGTAGAATAAAACTAATCTCGAGCTTAGCAATCTCACAGATGAGCTTAAAGTCATGCGAAGGAAGATTGTGCTGAAAATCATTAAATCTCTGAATCGCACTCTCAATCAGCAAGCATTAGTGTAGAATTATGCGAAAACCATTGAAACTATGATCAGAGAGACAGATTTATCTATGGGAAAGAAGTACAAAGAAGCATGCAAGAATCTCATCACATTCATTAGCTCAAGTGTAAATGCCAAAAAACATGTGTTAATGACTTTTAACTTAACTTATTTGACTTTTAATAATTAGGATTTCATGACTTCTTAAGAGCGCATCGAAGAATATATCACTGCTGGTGACCCTAATAAGTTCAATATCCTTGGCAAGTTATTTAGTTCTTAATAATATACAATTTTTAATGGATATTATATTTTTTTAAATTTAGACTTAAAAAGCGAGATGATAAACTCTAGCAAAATCAACACAGTTGGTTTGTTCAAGGATACCTAAGAAGGAAACAGAAAACTCTCGACTTTCAGCACTGAAGAAGAAAATGTTCAAATGAGCTCTGAATCGCATGGAGTTAATCAAAAGGAAGATAAAAAAGACCTTTAAGAAATCAACAACAACACTTGCTGCGTGAATGAAGAAGATGATGACGAAGAAGAGATCGAAGAAATCTGTGATAAAGTGAAAGAAGAAGAAGATGATGTCTGTTCTTAGAATGTCCATAGTTAACCTACTTATAATAATAATACTACTACAATAACAACTCTTGAGAAAACTAGCATTGCAAATGCATCTCATGGACACGAAAACCACACAGTTAAATTTCAATAAAATTAGTAAAAATATCTTAACTTTTGTTACATGAATGGAGAAGAGAACACACATGATAACAATGATAGCAATCACAGCCAAGAAATGAATAGTAAGTTTTATATTAGCAATTGTAAAAAAACCAATAAAACTGATGAAGATACAAGAAAATGGAAGAAACAAAGTGAAGATGTTGATTCTCCAGGGAAATAATCATAATCAGAGTAGATTGTATCTGCCAATACAGAGAGTGTAATATGTAAAGAAGACCAGGAAATCATCAACAGAAATATTACTCAGGCAGCTACTTCCGTTCTGATTGCTTGAAGAAAGATGTTTTTTTTGTTTCTTCAGAAAAAACACCATGAATCTATCTTTTATTTATATTTCTTATTCAATACTCATTTTCACTATCGCAGTCATATCTAAAACTGTGTTTCGTTATAATTTTCTTGTTCTATCCTTATTCTCCTATTTTGCTCTGCTAATTGTTGTTGGTTTTGCTTCTCTATTGTTTTCTCCCATATTTTTGTTTAGCTTTTTCGATATATATTTTTTCATGGTTTCATAAATGAAAAGTTAAATAAAACACCACAGATTTATTAAATGTTCTAGGGAAATAGTTCTACTTGCTCATCCAGATGATATGATGAGAGATTTGAGAAATTTTAAAGAAAATATTTGTCTGCACAAAATTAAAAAGAACTTTTAAAAATTAATATTTTCTAACTTACAACAACAAAAATGAAAATATCTTGTAAATATAATCAAGTAGCTCAATCGAAGATATATAAATACAGTTTTATTCAACCAGTGGTTACTCTCTTGCTTTTCATTTTTTAGGAAATGCCATGGTGTTTTTCTTCGATTTCGGACCAGTGTTATTTAGTTATTTTTAGTGCTGCTTATTAGTAATATTACCATATAATTTCTTATTTTGAACCTATGAAACTGTTCCAATTGATTTTTGCTTTTTATCTTTCTTTTCTTTGCTTACTTTAAGTTCTGAATACCCTGATTATTTATCATCATTCTTCTTATTCTAGCTACTTCTTTTGGAAGCACTGTCATAGAGTTCAATTGAGATTCCGACTAGAACTAAGCCTACACAAGTCCATTGCATGACAGTGAGAGAATGTCCGAAGTAAATAATACTCGCAAAAACTGTGAAGAACTTTCTAGTCGTTGTCACAAGGGCTAGCACCACAGGTCCAAAATTTTTTATTGTGTAAAAAATAAAAATTTATCCAACGCATCCTAGAATCCCGAGTTGAGTAATATGGAAGATGGATCCAGGGTAGGTGAAAATAAATGAAATGAGATCAGTCACTTGGTTAATAGCTAGCGCATAGAGGAGAGAGAATAAAACACACCATTTAGAGGAGATCTCCATGAGTTTGAAAGATGATGGATTGAAGTTCTTTCTGATCTCATTTTGTTTGTCAGCTAGCATGCCATCACAAAAAAGTGACACCAATATGAGCACAATTCCAATTAATTGGGTTTATTTTCCACCTGCTTTTGACTAGAATAGGCATAAAAATGTTTGTTTATTTCAGTGAATTAAAATGGGCGACTTTATTAATATTTGTTAAAAAAATGAATTCAATGGATCTATTTTTCTTTCCTTTCCCCTTAATTAATTAAGCATTTACCGAAATTAGCATATTATCTGTTTACCTCAAATAAGTTAAATCCTACAATACCAGCGGTGACGATTATTCCACAAAGATACTCCTTAAGTGGGTAGTTGGTTTTGCCATAAAGAAGACCAACGACAAGGACAGACAGAATCTTGCAGCTTTTGAAAAGTGCTTGAAGTGGATAAGACATATGTTGCAATGCTGTGTTGCTTCCTAGCATGGAAAATGAGTTGAAAAATCCCATTTGGATTTGCTCCTTAAGTCCAATAGCGGTGGTTTGTTTCTCATTTCTGGAGATTATCATACCGAGTAGTGTTGAGAACACACATTACAAAAACAGGATCACCCATGGGAATTTAAATTTCTGTTTGTGAGAACCATCGATTGATTCGTATTGAGTCGAGAATCTGTAAAAAAAAAATTTATTTTATATCGTACATGGCAAGAGAATCTAAATTATATTTGTAATCACATCCTTACAAAGTCTCTTGAAGGACGCCATAATACATGTAGCTGCCATAAATCCCACCTGCGCCAAGAAAGAATTTGAATTCTTTTGAGTTTAGGATTTTCATTTTTTTCTTCTTTCTTTCAAAACTGAATCTTTCTTTTGCTGTTTTTTTTCAGTTTTTCTTAAAATTAATTTTTTCTTTACAAATCTGTAGGCTATTAGGAACCTTCTTAAGAAGAAGTTTCCCACCTTAATAATAGAGCTGATTAATATTTTACTATTCTTATCTTAGAGGTTGTCAAGATTGAATATATTTTGCAAAGAAATTTTGAAAATAAAGTTGCTAAGAATCAAATTATTTTCGAATTCTACTGGCAAATCAAGAATTGGTTCTATGTTAGACAAGTGTTTGCTGATTAGATGAGCTTAACAATTAGAACAAATGGGTGAGAGAGGGGAGGGGGAGAGATTAAAGGAAATTAATCTTCAGTAAAAAGTTAAAATGTCGGATTATAAAAAAATTTCCCTGATAATAATATTACACGTGTAGTAATAAGGGGAAATCGATATTCATTAACATAGATTGATGAATAATTAGATAAAAACTTGAGGAGTGCATTTGGAAGGAAGGGAAAATAATTGAACTTGAAATTATTCATTTTTACAAAAAATGTATTAATTACTTTGGAGTTGAATTTGAAGAATATTTTATATATAAGAAACCATCAGACCAAGCTATTATTTAATCTCATTCACATTGGCATTCAAAGCATGAAAAAAAAAAACAGAATAATTGATGGATGTCTGCTAATATTCAATATTAATACTTGTAAACAAAATCCCAATAAAACATTATCTTCACTTTAGAAAAAATATCTATTTGATAGGCAATTATTTCTAAACATCTAATGAACACCTTATTTTCGACTTTTAAGATATGGTAAAAATAAAAAATATGAGAATATTCATCAACAGCTTTGAAATAAATAAAATACTAAAAATTTCATTTTTTTAAGATTTCTTTATTATTAGTTATTACTTCCAAAGAAATGATGATTTCTCCCTTTTGAATTCTAACCTTCACGAACAATATAAAACCCTTTAATAATCTTCTATCTGAACACAAAACAAAAAATCAAAATATTAATAAACCTATCAACCAACTGTGGAACTGCTCCCGCAGCGAAGTCATGCAAGACTTCCCTGAATGGGGCAAAGATAAAGCTCTTAATGATTTCAAATATCAATTCTACAGTGGAGAGATTAATTGCCATTAAATCAGACATAGATCGAGATTCTTAGATTCACTTTCTAGATGCATTAACTCTTCAGATTCTCGATCAATTGAGAATTCCTAAACTGCAAGTTTAAACACTTCTTATGTAAAAACACGTTTTCCAGCATCCTCTCCTAATTCACTCGAAAATCATCATCTCCTTCCACTAGCTAACAGTATTCCCTTGAAGACTACCTAAGAAACTAAAATGAAGTAGCAGCCAATTTAATTATTAGCAGTTTCTCCTCCGAAAGAAGAAACGAAGATTTTTAGATGCTAAGACATTTTGCTCTCAAGCAAAGAACCAAACACTGTTAGCATCCAAAAGTACAAACTCCTTAGACTAGCAACACTTCCTCCTTTAACGCCTACGTTATCCAAAAAATAAACCATGCATACAGAAGCATAATTGTAGTAATTACCATCGATTACAGCTAATAATAAATCCATCTTTGAACCGTTTAATTTTAATCCATACTCTGAAGTTGTAGCAGCTACACACAAAATAAAGAATATTTCTTCATTTAAAGCTTAAAGGGAGTCTCATTCAGTTGATTAGGCATCATAAGGGGGAAGAAAAGCATTAAAACTAAAACCTGTTGAGAAAGGACTTGACAATTAGAGAGATTAAACCTCTGCAACATCAACTATTGTTTAATCCTAGAAAGCTAGTTTTTCAGTAAATTCGCCTTAACAATACTCAAAGAAGCAATATTCATCACCTTCTTCCCCTAAGGCATCTAAAGATGATCTAAAAGGACTTCTGTAGATCATCAATCATCGTCGCAAAAGTGAGAATCAACCAAACATAGAACAATCAAATGATAATAACAGATCAATTTCTACTAACGGCAATAAAACTACAACAACTAAATCTGAAAAATAAGCAAGGCCAATAGCTGGATTTGGATCCTCAAGGATGCTCGATTCAATAATACTCAGATGTGCTGAAATAAATGCCAACGAAAACCATTCTCAGCAGCTTGAAAGTTTGAGTTCGAAGCAATAAAAAGTTCATGGTAAGAAAATGATCCTGACTCGAAAAGTAGCCAAAATATCCTAAGAAAAATAAAGGAAAATTAAAGAAATTCTCTCTGCTTCTAAGGTCTATGTAAATGACAAAGATACGCTGAACAACATGTAATTGTACTCAAATAACGACAATGATAACACTAACGATCTGTAGGATGATACAAACTGCTAATATGAATCTCTATCAAATTATTATGATGCAAAATACAGAAAAGAAATAAGTTTCCTTAGACAAGAGTCAAAAGGATTAGGCACTAATAATAGTAAGGTGCAATAGCAGCCAAATCAAATCTCATTCAATGAATTTCTACCTTGGGGCAACATTGAAAACAACAACCATTCACCATTATCATAAAAAGTTGATGAAAATCAATCAATTTCTAGAACTTTCTTTTATGATTCAAACGAAGCATGAACTAACTTAATAATTCGATTTAATAAAATTAGTATTTTTATGTTTATCATCTTTCTAAATGTTTAAATCTTGAGTCTTTTTGAGTCTTCTATCATTTCAATCTATTAATAGCTTTATATTTTTTTCTTCCTGATTTTAAAAAGATAGCTAATAAGGAGAGTTTCTAGACTTAAAATTCCCACTTATACTCATGGAATACGTGTGGGTAGAATTTCCTAAAAGTTAATTAAGATCTCGTTTAATTTATGATGTTGATTAAACAGCTTTTTAAAAAATAATAAATCATCCAATATTCTTTTTGATTAATTGTTACTTCTATGTTTTCAATGTCAGACAGCACATTTATATCACCTGCTACTCTTACGAGCTATTCCTATGAGCAAACATAGCTATCGTTCTTAAAAGAAGCGTTCTTTCTTTTTCTGAATAAGTTCTAGACGTTTTTGAATTAGTCGAATTAGCAGGCTGAAAATGAAAAACTTTAGTTGCTGAAGTAGAAGCTTATTGAAGAAAAAGATTGCTAGAAGTTCTACTAGTTCGTGCAGCAACTTCAAATGAAAAAGTAGCCCTCTGAGTTCAAAAATATTAATACTCATGCTAGAAGTTTTTCATTGAAGCTGCCATTTTAAAAAATGTTGAAGAATAAACACAATACTGTAGAAGATTAGTCAACTTTGCAGATGAGCAGTAGTAGAAAAACGCCTACTTCGATTAAGACAGTCTAAATTGATATGTTCAAATAAAATAACTGTGAAAAGCTGTTGCAGCCATCAAACAAGGATTCTCTAGTGAAACTGAATCTCCTTCATCATCAAAGTCAGCTCCCTAGTAAATTTGAGAGATCTAATTCCTTCACTGAAAAAAATCTCTTCCAAGTAGCATCTGCTAGAAGCATACCTGATTCACCACAGATTTAGAATTCAGGGATATTACCAGTTTAAGTTTCATTGTCAAGAGGGAATTCTTTAGCTGTGAATTTGAATATGGTATAAAATATTCCTAGTATCCACTCAAAATGGCTGAATGAATCGAAAAGTACATCCAACTATAAGATAGAAATAGAAAACTCAACAAGCAGCCAACAATAAATTTCGCCTCCAAAATAAAACAAAACTTATTTTGGAGACATTCTTACTGCTCCCTCGGATAGTTTGAAGGAGAATAAAATTGGAAATCTTCTAAATATTAACAGCAACAATAGTAATAGTGTTCAACGACGAAATTAAAATCAGCGAAATTAGCATATCGTGAAGAGAATATCGCCGTAATAGTTTTTGAAAATGAAATCCATCACAGATGATGACGACTATGAAGGCATCCTTGGAAATGTAGACAATCCAGGATAGAAATAAGGATTTAGCTTAAGCAGCTTACAAAACTTACTGGAACTCGTCAAAATCTAACAAAATAATTTTAAAAAAGACCAAGAATCAATGACTCTAATTCATGGGAAATCCTCCCTTGCGAGTGCTGAAAATTGCAGGGGGTCTACGTGTATTGAGTCTTCTTATAAGATGAAAACGATGCCTTCAGAATAAACGAAATACCAGAAGCACTTTTTGTTTGATAATTTCTAGCCTATCTGAGGGATAAAGTTATTGAAAATTAAACACGTTTGATTACATTTTTTCTTCAAGAGTGTTATCAAACAATAATAAATATCCCTGTAATAATCAAGTTTAACTATCACTCTAATTCTTTAAAATTTGTTTTTCTTGGAATAAAAGAAGTTTAAAACAAACAACTAGATTATGCATCTAACGGATAATTCCTTTTACATTGCAAGAAATATGAAAAAATTAAACTGTTTTCCAAAATTAAATGAATTTGAATGAAAAAATAGAGGAAAAAGGTTAAATTAGCCATTAATCAGAGAAAACTAAATATATTATTTACACACCTTAAGGCAATGAGTGTTTTTTTCCTTAGCATCTGCCAATCCAAAAGAAAACAATTAAATGTATTTTTAGATTTGTTTTGCAGTGTTTGATTGGTTGTAATATGCTTAATCAAAGGGAGATTCTCTCCTGTAAGGAATAATTTAACGAAATTAAACGAAATTCGAGAATTAAAAACCGCAAATTATCAAAATCGCTTTTTTACATAGTAAAGAGCGCTTATTAATAATAAGATTTAAATCAGTAATTTATCTGTTGGAAGAAAATCTAGCAAATAAATCAAAGAGTACTAAAGAGAGAGAGAGAAAACAAATTTATTCAATACCTCTTCTATGAGCGAGCAATAATCAACCGGTCTGTGTGAATACTGCTAGAAATAATGTAAAAAGAGATGTAAATGTCAGCGAGTGTTCTATTGCTGTGAGGAACACTAGAAACTACACTGGCCTGTGCATAAACTAACATGTAGTGCATCCAAGAAAAAAGGAATTGCAGCTGGTGCTGCATCTGCTCCTGCTCAAGCACCTATCCAAACAATTTCCAGAGAAAACCAATAAAATATTTAAAATATACCTCCTGAAAGCAGCAGCATGAATGGAAATACCTCCCAGACTCAATCTGCAAATATCAACCAGCAGCAGTAAGTTTCTCAAGAAAAGTCCTAATAGATGTTATACCAACAGCAGCAAGCATTTCAAATGCAGCAGCAAGCGCTAATAAAGGAAAAGCATCAGCTTCAGATGTAGTTACAATAGCAAATCGCTTAAAACCAGCAAATGATGCATATAAATTTACTTAGCGATAGCAATGTAAATAATTAGCTTTCCACTTAGCGCTCAGTGACCAACAATAACAGCATAGATTAATTGTCCAACTCAGGTGTTGGCATGACTATTAACAATCTGAACCCTCATGGAATCAACAGGAGTAGCAGTAATAATTTTTATTATATGAATGCACCAGGAATCCAACAAACTAGCAGCAACAACAACAACAACAACAATGATCTCCAATAATTGTCGCCACTGAGAAACAGTAATAATTTGAATATTCTGGCGAATAACTAGAACTCAAGTTGGAATAGTAATCTAAGGAAAGAAAGGGAGAAAAACAATGTAAGTAGCGCAGCGATGATTGCAATGAAAGAAGAACGAATGAAATTGCGAACTGAGGTTGTACATTACCTCGCGAAATTTTAGTACAATGAAGCTGTGACTCCTGTTAGTAACCTTGTCAGCAAAAGCGAACAAATCTATAATTAGCCACCAAAAACGTTCTCAGAACTCTATGAGCTTCTCGCGGATCAACTGCTGCGAGTAAAGATTCTAATAAAGACGAACTAAACGAAACTTGCATGCAACAGACTGAAAGACGTGTTTGACACGATCAAGCTTAAGATGGACGATGAATCATTGAACTTATTGCATTAATAGAATCTATTGAGTGATTCACAGGATAAAAACTCAAATGAAATTGATAAAAAGAATAAATTCATGAATGAAATCAAGAAGCGCTGCAATTTGATATCCCTAGTTGCGAATCTCTTTTATTCACTAGGATACCCAAAGGATTGCGAAGAAGCATATGTCAGATATATCAAACTTATTGAAAGCGTATTCGGACCAGACGTAAGAAGAAGATTCTTTCAGAAACATTTTTGCTTATTATTTGCTTTACAAAAGGCTTTGGAGACGAGCAATTGCTATTATTTGATCGGAGTCTATTACCTGTAGCATCGCTATTACGTCAAAGCACTAGCTTGCTTCAAGAGAAGCATGAGTATTCGCACTCAGAAGCTGACAGAAAAACATGAATCAGTCACAGATTGCATGTACAACATTGGAATAATTTACAAACAAATGGGCAAAAAACAAAAGGCATATGATTAGCTTGAAAAAACCTTGTATAAGCGGAGGTAAGTTATCGGCGAGAGCAGTCTACCTGTCGCTTAGACACTGGAGATCTTAGGTAATAGGTTCCGCTAATTCTTCTAAGAATCTTACGTTATTTTTGGGTGGTATTTTTTCTTTTTCAGGCAAGATCTACATTGAGATGAATGATTTTAAGATTGCTTTGAGTAAATTTCAAGAGTGCTATTCGATAAGGAAGTCGATTATTCAAAACAACAAGCATCCTGATATGGTCAGGATATCGCTATTGCTGGTGCATTTGTACAATGTGATTAGGACGTAAATTTCAGTGTAGGAGTCGAGTTAATCTAAATAAGCGCTGGCGTTGATGGATCTGGAAAAAGAAATGTAAAAAACTACAATAGACAACAACATAGCGCATTATATTCAGACTTAAAAGAATGCATCAGATAAATTGAATGAGCTTCAAGGATAATTTGACTTATCAGGTGGAGAATAACCTGCATCTGGGGGGTCTTAGAATTAAGGCAATTCGCCGTTTAACAATACTAATAATTCTGGAAGAACTTAAGGAAAATCATCGATTGCAGTGTAGATGCAAAATTAAGGAGATGGATAAGGTGGAACATCTAGGCAGATTCAAGGGAGACAGAGTGTAGCTGCACATAGTAATAATTTAGCACGTGGCAGTGAAGTTCAAAGAAACAGATCGAATTCTAGAGAATCCTTTTCTGGGAACAAAGATCACTACGAAAATAACAATACTAATAGCTAAGGTAATTTGGGTAGGATCAATTAGAAAAAGAGGATTGCCTAAAGGCGAGTACCAGAGGAATCAGATGAAGATGACGATGATGAAAATGAGCTCTCGGAAGTCGAAGAAAAAGGAGGAAATGAGGGAAATACTGTTTAATCAAAGAATTACTTAAAGATCAATCAAGCTATCTTAGGTCCAATTACCTTAACTTAGTCGGAGGATTTACTTGCATTGAATAAATAAATCAAAAAGGAAATGAAAAATAATCCATTTTTTAATCCGAAGACCTTAATACTTAGCAGTAATTTCATGAATTCGATTAATGAAATGAACTTTCATGAAATCTACTAGCATATTGTAGAATAAAATCCAGAATTCTTCAAAGATGATGATGAAGACCTCAAACTGTTCGCTGGATCAACTGCTGCTACTCCTGCAGCAGGGCATCCTGGTTCATTCGATAGAAAACTACAATCAACTTCTTAGACTTTGTTTTAAGACACCTAAGGAGGTGGAAGTGGTTTGCTTAGTTTCTAGAATTAAAATTCATAGTCTGGATAAACTTAATAAGGCATTTATTTGAATTAGAATTAATAGTAAATGAATACTTCTTAAGGTTAATTTCGTTTAATGTCGGGATCGTAATCAATACAGAATAGTCAGAATATGAAGACCACAGAGCAGGAAATCAAAGAATCATACTCTACAAAAGGTAAAATTATTCATATTTTAAACTTCATTTACCTGAATTATGTAATTCTGTTTAACAACAGTACATTTTGCATAATGAGAGAAACAACAAGATTGGTTCATTAGCTCCTAGTTTTCTTTGAAATTCACCTCTTCTCCCTCACCATCACCATCAGCGACTAATACCCTATTATCTCAAGTTTCTCTCACTGTACAGCTAATCTCATTCTTTAAACTCTTACTCCTGTTATTTAGTCACTGAGAAGAATTACAGGATTTCAATATGACCTCTTATTTTCAAATACACTTTAATAGTCAAGTCAAAATAATGAAAAGATAATAAGAAGGTTTTAATGAAAAATAACTTCTGTTTTAGAATAAAAAAGTAATATGTTAGGAAGACTATTTCATGTTGTTTTCTAAGCAGTATTAAATAAAGATAAATAATTATTTAATTTTCAACTTAACAAAAACAATTAACATTTTAAAATACTTACTCTAAATTAATTCATAATTTAAGAGATAGAGGTGGGAAGAAAGAAATCCATGAAAGAAACAAAACAATTTAATATTATTTTTTAAAATATTTCTCTCTTAATTCATGAACAAATTCTCAACTTTCTCTTTTAAAAGAAAACAATAAGAATACTAAGTGGCTTTTTATCTCAGTGATTATTATTGTTCACACTCCCCAACGATTCTTAATTGAATTCCTAAATATTATAATTTTTCTTGATCTTAAACACTTCAAAAGTTAATTTGAGGTTAAACCAATTCTGATCCTAAAAACGTTGAAGAACCATCTATCAAAAATGGATTCCACAACAGATATTATGACAAAGATGTTGTCCCTTTCTAATCAATGCGATTCTCTCTAACACAGCGTAAAGAGAAACTATTCAAATGTCTTGTTGGCTTGAGCTAAGCTAGATCTTTTTAAGAATCCTCTATAATTATTTTTTGATAAATCTCTGGTGATGTCTAGGGTAAGTATGCCGAATGCGTTGAAAGCATGGAACAGCTTCTAGAGATGAAATAAAATCAATTTGGAGAAGGCAGTGTAGAGGTAGTCATTCAAAAAGATTCAAGAAGATTTCTTATTCATCAATATGCATGTTTTGAAGAAGTAATAAAATTTTGATTAAAGTGCGCTGAAACGATGGAGAAACTGTGTGAAGTATTGAACTTTTAGGCTATGATTAGTCTTCAGCGAGAGAGATTTACTTCAGCTTTGGAAAGTCTAAAACGAGCTGAAGAATTAAGCGGAGCTTCGTTAAAGTTAAAAGCTACTACACTGAATAACTTGGCTTGTTTCTATCGTCGTACGGGGAAACTACGAACAGCCTACAATTATTTGTAGAATGCGTTCGAACTTGAGCTAAAAATAGGTAGTTGCCCATCTCTCGCTGATACGCATCTCAATCTATGTGCTGTGCTCTCTCAGCTAGGTAAATCAAGAAGAAAATTTAGATCCCAAAAAAGAAAAAAACCCCATCATTTTCAAATTGTAAAACAGATAGACATCAGCAAGCCCTTGAACATTCGCTGCTTAGCATCGTGTTACTATAAGATGAGTTCTTACAGCCAGCACTCAGGATGCAAAAGGACTCATAATAATAGCAGAAATAACCTTCTAAGCAAGTGAATCCTGATCGGATAGCTGTCCTAGCAATTGCTTTTCATAATCTTGGTGTGGAGCTGGAACACCTTAAACGAGTAAGAGAAATTCTTTAAAATAAGCTGAATATTAAGGTCATATTTATTTAAAAGTATGGAGAGAGCATTCAAATTTATAAACGAGCTCTTGCATTCGCTAAAGACAATCTTGGACAAAACCATTCACTTGTTCAGAATCTGTAGATAATTGTCAAATCAGCATCTGTTTCAGTAGATTATTTTCAAATATTTTTTTCAAAAAAATTAATAAAAAGTATCTTTTTCTTTTGTTTTAAGCATGAAGGAGGTAAAGTTAAGGCCAAGGTTAGCAATGTTAGTTAAAACCGACCTAGAACCTTCAAAGAAAAGCCAGAAAGACTAGACAAATTAGGAAAAGATACCAATATGATTGCTGCTCCTTCTTCAACTTAATCAGCTAGTAGAAGAAATCCATCTCCAAGTGCTGCTGCTGTTGTTTTGTCTGAGTAAGAATTCAATAGAAATCTTCCAAGATTCACAAATGCTGAGTAATTAGCTGGATGCTTTCCAAGTAGCAATGAAACTGACTTTAACGCTAAGAGAATACCAGGATCTATTTTAGGATAAGAGAGAGTCATACTCGTTCGAAAAGATCATAGAGGTAATAAGGAATATAACATTTTTGTCTCATTCTCTCTCTTTTTGTATATTTTACTATGAGATTTTCTCCTTTTTTCCGTTTCATTCTCATGATTTCTTACAATTTTTATCCTTTTAAGCTGTTTCAGCAGTGCCAAGAAGAAAGAACCCTCCATAATTAAACTCTTTTTCAAGAGGTGAAAATGGTTACACCCAAGATTTTAGCTACCCTCAAAGGAACTACAGTGCAGCCAAGACTACTAACAACAATGTATCTTCTTAAAAATACCACTTAGAATACCCACACTGTAAAACGGAAAATTACAATTATGAATTAAATATCGCTACACCTATCTCCTCAAACAATATGGCTTTTGATTCCTCTTTCAAAAATGATAATACTCCAGCTTACAACAGTTACAACATCCTCAAACAGCCATTAGAACTAACCTCCCATAATATTGGATATCCTTCCAGTTGCTCATCAGCATCTTAAAATACCAATTAATTCAATTTTAAAACTAATGTACCATAGTCTGTCACTTAGAATGCAGCATTCCTTCAACAGGCAATTTAAAACTATCCTTAATAACTAGAAAATAGAGACCAACCTACATTTCCAATAGATGCCTCAGTAAGATAATAAATAGTGTAATTATTTTAAATTGATAAATTTCAATATTTTTTGTGGCTTAAAATTAGGAATTTATCAACATAAAGAAGCCAAGAGGCTGAGATTGTGCTTAGTGCTAACCAAGATGATTTCTTTATCAAATTAATTTAATAAAAATAATAAATCTAATCTGAAAAAAATGTTTAATTATTCATTATCTTCTTTTCCCTCAAAAAATTCATATTTGTTAATTCAAACTAAAAAATTAGTAACAAAAATATAAGATCATCATAAATTCCAGCTATTTTTCGATCACTTTGTATTTCTGAGAAACTTCTCATTCGGCGCGAAAAAATGAAATAAATGATTGACAAACAAAAATGAAAGAGAGAGAGAGAGAGAGAAAAAGAGAAAATATTGTCCATTTCTTATTAATAATTTTTGTCTTTTCATAAAGAACTAATCCTATTTCCTTAGATTGGTTAGTAATTTGTGAAGGTAAATCATTAGATAGACAGTTTAATTTCTGATTTACTTCTCAAAGCATCTCTTTAAATCATTAAAAAGGAATAAGATCTGGAGGGAAAAACAAACAACTTAAAACTAATGTAGCAGCCAACTTAAACCTAAGTATTTTTACAGCGATACAAGAAAGACGAAAAGAAGACAGCAAGCTATCGCTGCTAGAAATGTCTTAAGCTAGGTCATTATACATACGAATGCTAAAATCCACCTGCTTATGTATATCGACCATCTGCAACTATGCAGTACAAGTAAGATTATAAAAGAGCATGTATTTGATAAGTTGAACTAATTGAAAAGGAATATTCTTAATGGATGGTTTGAGTTGTATTATTTATTAGATTAACAATTTGACATTTCCTTCAATAGAAATTAAGAGTTGAAGTAAGTATTTGAGCCTGAAGCATAGCCAAAGGGAGGTCCTAGATAGCATGTTGATAAATATAGGAGAGTGAGTAGAAACAATCGATCAGATGAGAGTATAGATTATGATGCTATTGAAATACCTACGCCAAGTTCTTCATCTAATTCTAGATCATCTTCTTCATCTTCATCTTCTAGTTCATCTTCTTCTTCATCAGGCGGGTCATCTTCTGGTTCTGATTCAAGTTCACCTTCTAAGTCAAAATCTAAAGAGAAAGGTTAAGAAGTCGAAAACAAAACACACAGAGATAAGAAATCCAAAAAAGCAAATAAATCAACTGAAGGTATGATTTCTTGAAATTTAATAGTTAGAAACTGTATTGTTTGTTATGGACTTTGAAAGATAAGAGACCCAAGAAGAATTCTAAATCAAGATCAAGGAGCCCACGAAGTGTAGAGAAGAAGAAAAATACAAATAGACCTGAAAGATCATTCAGAAGTTAAGAGAAAGAAAGAAGCCCTAGGAGAAGAAAAGAAGGAAAAGACAGAAGAGAAGATAGATCGTAGAAGAGAGATAACAGCAAAAGCAAAGACAATGAGAAGGAAAAGGAAAAAAAATCATAACGATAATGAGAGTGTTAAAGTGAATGTAAGAGGAGTCTGAAATGCACTAAAACATTGTGTCTAACAGCCGCTATTTTGAAAGCACGATTATCTGATTGGATTAGAGAGTAAAATATATGCTGGTTTGATAAAAATAAGGAGCTGCTTTTTTAATGTTTATCTTTTTTGTACAGTTATTTTAAACCATTTACCAACAACTCTCTAATATAAATTACTACAAATTACTCTTCCCTCAGTACATTCTATTATTCCCTTAATGTGATTAGTTCTAAATGTAAAATATATATTTGTGGATATGGAGATGATGCACACAAAAAAGGATAAAGCCTGAAATAAAATTGTTCTTTAACATATCCTAAATAGATCATTACAAAGCCCTGAACTAATCCCCTAATAAGAAATCTAAATCAAACCTTGGTGCATTTCACTATTAAATCCAATTGAGATAAATCTCTAATAAAACAAAAAATGTAATTCACTCAAGGTAGCCCACAGAAGATAGGTCTTTCTAAACGACCTGCTTCAAGTTATGCTGAAATGCATGCATAGTAAAGGATACCAAGTAGCTGTTAGTTAGCAAAATTCACCAATAATCTTCATTTTTAGCAGAGCAGCTAACCATTAAGAAAATAAGTTGAGAATTAGATTCGGGCAATAAATAAATAATCCGCGGATATGCGAGATAGCAAATCAGAATAAAAAGGAATAGCTAGTGAAACAGTAGGGTAGTAGTTACCTTCTTCTAGTTTAAATGCTCCTTAAGTAAAATCAAATATTGAGTTGACTGGCGAAGGAGAATTTCAATTTTAAAATGGAAAAAGAAATGGAACTCATTAGATGAAGCTGGATATTAATGGAAAAGATTTAGAAAAACGATAATCTTTGGGAAACAATAATGAGTAAAATCCATCTTGTTCCAGATAAAACTTCCCCTTTTCTTCAAGAGCTAGTCTCCAGCAGCATGAACTGATTTAAGTTCTAGCTCCTAAAGTAAGAAATAGAGCTCATTTTGGATAAATAATTTAAATATAATTGTACCTCTTAACATAAAATTTACTAAAAATTAGCTGGAAATAATCACATTCGTTAATAATATTTTAATCTATTTTTTGAATCTCTCAAAAGGAAGAATATTACCAAGAGCTAAAACAAGACATCTCTTAAGTTCGAGAAGCTAACAAAACATCCAGTTGGAGTTATCAAAATGCTATTCTTGAACATGAACTCTATCGTTCAAGATAATAAACGACTTACACAGCAGAACAACCTGAACATTTGAAAAGAGAAATCATGAATAGAATTGAAATGCGACACAGGGAAGAACTTCATAGTCTTCAAGTAGCTTGGGAGAAAGAAAAAGCAATCTTATCAAGAACTGTTAATCTCCAAAAATTGCGTCTGCTTGATAATGCAAGAATTATGCTGCAAATGGAAGGGGATCTTGCTCGAGTAAAATAGCTTGGATAAACTAATAATAATTAAATTGCTTTGAAAGATGCCATGAAGCCATCAATTATTGTAAATTCCCAAGATCTCAACAGTGCTAGTATTAAAAGAGATAATTCAAAGAATAGCAATACTGCAAGTGCTAGTAGCATTTAGAATAAGAAACCCAAAGATTAAAATCTGAAAGATGAATAAATCACAAAGAATATAGAATAATCTTTAGAACAAGCGAGCCCATTTAATTCTATCTCTAGTAAAAAGGCATCTTCAACTATTTTATCTTTCCATAAGAGGAACGCATCAACTGCTGTGTCTACACCGAATCCTCTTCACCATAAGCGATTTAGCTCAAATGCTTCAGATTTATCAACAAGTATTTTCCCATTCTCAGCAACTGCAAAACATGTTCGATCTTCTAAAGGATCAGAAAGCAACCTTAACAACAACAAGGATGATGTGCTAGTGTCTCCAGGTAATACAAATGATCCTCCTGCTCCTGCACTTCTCACAAAATAACTTTTCAAAGATATATTCTTTCCAAGCCAGAAGATTGTAGGATCGCATCTTACAAAATCTAAATCCTGTTCTTCAAATAAATTCCCTAAAAGCATAAATACCAACAAATAAATGAATACTTTCTCGATTTAAGCTACTTAAAAGTGTTAAAAAAAGAGCTCATTGGGAAATATTACCTCTCCTCATCAAGTCAGTTCAGATAAAGTTAGTCTATCTAGGGATTAGTAAAGTATTTCTAAACAGATCTCTTCAGTAACAGTTGCAGAAAAGCATGGACGTGCTGAAAGATCTTCCAAGTCTATCACTGATTAAAGCATAAACTCAGTGAAAATAATAAATAAAACAGAGAAAAAGCGAGTTGGATAGAGCCTAGATATTTTTAAAAAATTCCAAACAAATCTTCGTCTATTTGATTGATAAAATAGGGATAAAATCAATGCTTATTAAGCTAAAAACACTTTATTCGTTAGTTACTTGGGCTTATGAGACTAAGCAGAGAATATAGAGATATTTGAAATCAAAAGTATGAAAAATAAATAGAAGGGTTTATGATATTTAGTCATTAATTTGAGAAAACACCTAACAAAAATAAGCAAAAAATGATTTATTACTTCAGCACTGTTTGATATCGTTTTGTTTTTCATAACCGCCAATCTAAATATTGGAGTTAAATACTATCTATTTTCAACTTCGTTTTAGTTTGAAATACTTTAATTAGCTTCAAGGTTAAAGAATTGAAAAAGTTAATCTCAAAACAGATTTTATGTCCGTTTACTTTTTTTTCAAATAGAGATTACTTCTTAAATCAATATTTTGATTGAACCTATTTTGATTAAAAGTTTAAGCACTTCGATTAAATTAATCTCTGAAATTAATTAGATATTTACTCATTAAACTGATTAAATTAAGCAAGCTCTTGCTTTTGAATGATCTAGAAGACTCGTAGAATGGCATTTTCGTGAGTATTTAAATAAGTAAAGCCAAGGAATTCATTTGGAATTTCTTCTGGAATCTATTTTTCTTTCCAAAATAGAAATATAAATTCAGGGAGATGAGAATCGATATAATTGAAATAATTTAATATAAAACACATAACAAATAATAACAAAACCCATCTTAAAAAACTATGTATAAAACTTTAAAAGCAAAGGAATTTAAAAACTATGATTCCATCGTCATCGAAGAAGAATCGCTAGAAGCTTTACGAAAAGGTTTAGATGCTACACATTCTATTGTGAAACTACACGCAGCTCCTATCAATCCACTTGATATTCTGAAGCTCTCTGGAGGTGTCTTTACTGTGAAAACTCCTTTTACTCCTGGCTCAGAAGGATCTGGAATCATTGTTGAATCTTAGAATAAGTTACTCATAGGGAAAAAGGTAACTTTTATAACAGCTGGAGGTTCCTGGAGTGAATACTAGCTTGTCTCTGAAGATAACTACTTGGTTTTACCAGAAGACGTAGATTTAGATTCAGCTGCTTGCGGGTATGTCAATCCCTTCACTGCTTAGGGATTGCTCCATCAA
>Ga0302271_10000036_pt1 | contig 101782 bp, 112 predicted proteins | sample III_Bog_N1_1_FD_198767 | JGI IMG/M metagenome (GOLD analysis project Ga0302271, IMG submission 198767) | Peat permafrost microbial communities from Stordalen Mire near Abisko, Sweden - III_Bog_N1_1 | ecosystem: Environmental > Terrestrial > Soil > Wetlands > Peat | place: Sweden: Abisko...
GATAATTTTATTTATTTAGGAAGAGCATTTTCTTCTGAGTTCCCAAATTTGTTAAATTCAGCATTATCTGATGCTACTCAACTTTCAAAAGGAGGGGGAGATAATGAAACCAAAAACAACTTGCAAAAAACAGTCCATGCTTTAAAAAAATCTCAGGAATTTCAAGAAGAAGTATTAACCCACGTATTCAAAAAAATAGACAGTGCAAAAGATAAAACTCACAAAGAAGAATTGCAAAAAGAGTATTCAAAACTAAAAAATGAAAATATTAAAACCACGGCATTGGTTGACAAGGTAGATAATGACCTAAAGAACAATGATTACAACCGTGTTGTACAAGATATCAAAGAATACAATCAAGAATCTGGAATAAAGAATGTAAATTATAAATCTTCAGAAATGCCACAATTAGAAAATATAAACCAAAATAGTCCAGAATCAAATATTGCAGAAAAAATAAGTACACAAGATTCATCTATAAAATCGGGGGATACAAATAATACAGCAAAACAAGATACGAGTTCCTTTTTAGCACAATTAAAAGATAAATTAGGAATAAAACCAACATCTAGTCAACAATCAATTGAAAAAAACTGAAAATATTGGTAAGGTTTTGTCTAAAAGCCTGTCAGCGAAAGAATTTTTTGAAAGATTAAAGAACATAAAGGGTATTGATGAGAATATTATAAATAAAGCTAAGGCCATTTATGATTCACCATTAGGCAAACAAATCCAAACTAAGTATGAAAAGGACATAAAACCAATTATAGAAAATATTCTCAAAAAGTTTACAGATAGTCCAAAAATAACAAAGATTGCAACCGAGATTGCAGAAAAATCTGCTAAATGCTTAACCGGTGCGGTTATAATCCAACAAGTAATCGAAGGAGAGGAAAAGGGCGGACCTATTGATGCAATATTAAGAGGGGTTGTCGCCTGTGCAGAAACTGTTATATTACCGATGGTTTTAAATACAATCTTAGATGCATGGCCAATAATTCCGGCGGCTATTGCTGCAACTTTAGCTGGTATCATTGTTGAAAAATTAATTAACCATTTTTTAAATCATATTAAATTATAATTAACTAAAAAGTGTACAAGTAGAAAAAGAGATATATAGACAGATATTATATATAAAGAAAAATCTATCTTATACTTTAACTTATAATTAAATTTTGTCATGACTTTTTTGTTATGTACAATAATCATAGCTAAATAAGGTAGCCCAATATATAATATATTAAGTGATTTTAATAAAATAGAGCCAATTAAAGGAATTAGAAATGATACATAACTCATTTGAATTAAATACTTATAAAGAAAACTATTTGGCCAATTTTTCCTATATTTCAATGTTCTTATTTTTCTTCTTCTGATATATGAACGAAATTTTTCTTTAAAAGTATTTCCAGGGGAAAAGAATATGTAAACAGAACTCATCAATTCTCCTACAGGTATAAGAAGCATTAACGTAATGATTATACTTAACGTACTTGCAACAAAATATAAATATCCCTCATCCAAAGTTTTCAACGGTGAATGGTGCAACCAATTCATCAAAAAGTTTAATAAAAAGTCGCAGTATCGGTTAATCCATAAATTAAAATAATATTTAATATTTTCCATATTCATATATTATACCAGATTATGTGAGAATGTTTGATATATTTACAGTTTTGAACCTGATGTTTGGTTTCAAGAGATTCTGAACATTGACGACGAATTTTAATATTCATAGTTAGTTTCATAATGACGCAGCAATTGAAAGAATTTCTATACAGATCGTGTCTCTCTGAGCCAACTCGCTTACCTCTATTATCAAGATACTTAATCTTGCTAACAGAGTTCTTGTGCGTAGCACCACTTTATAAATTAACCTTTAAGTGATACACTATATTTTGTAGTTAGGGGGGTCCACCCCATAATAAATTCTTTCGAATGTTGTCGATTGGAATGGAAAGGACAAAAATATGGAAAAGAACAATGAAACACTGTCTATTTTAAGACACTCTACATCACACATTTTAGCTCAAGCAGTACAGAAATTATTTCCGCAAGCAAAGTTAGCTATAGGACCTTCAACTGCAGACGGGTTTTACTATGATTTTGATTTAACCGATGGATATTCATTCACTCAAGAAGATTTAGTAAAGATTGAAGAAGAAGTTAAAAATATTCTTAAACAAAATCTGACTTTTGAAAAAATTGAAGTAGAAGATGTTGATGCAAAAATTGCAGAATTTAAAGCTGAAGGAGAAATCTATAAAGCTGAACTACTCGAAGAACACAGAAATGATATTCCAACATTATATTTAACTAAAGATAAAGATGGAAATGTATTATTTAATGATTTATGCGCAGGTCCACACGTTCCTAGCACATCATATATTAAAGCTAACGCTGTAAAATTATTGAAAGTTGCCGGTGCATACTGGAGAGGCGACGAAAAAAATAAAATGCTTCAAAGAATTTATGCGACAGCATACTGGAATAAAGAAGATTTACAAAGTTACCTAACTTTTCTTGAAGAAGCAGATAAACGTGACCACAGAAAACTTGGCAAACAACTTGATTTGTTCTCTGTTAGAGAAGAAATCGGTGGCGGTCTGGTTTTGTGGCACCCAAATCTTGCAACAGTAAGAGAAGAAGTAGAAAACTACTGGAGAAGTGAACACAGAAAACGTGGTTACGTAATTGTTAACACTCCTCAAATTGCGAAATCAAAACTTTGGGAAATTTCAGGACACATGGATCACTATAAAGAAAATATGTTCTTTATTCAAAAGGATGAAGATTCTGACGAACAATTTGTTGTAAAACCAATGAACTGTCCGTTCCATATTTTGATTTACCAATCAACAAGACATTCATACCGTTCACTACCACTAAGAATGGCAGAATTGGGTACTGTATACAGAAAAGAGAAATCAGGAGCACTAGCAGGTCTTACACGTGTTCAAGGCTTCACTCAAGATGATGCTCACATTTTCTGTACTCCAGAACAATTGGTTGACGAAATAAATAAAATTATTGATTTCGTATCAGATACAATGAAAATATTTAAAATGGACTTTGAAGTTGAATTATCAACAAGACCTGAAAGTTATGTTGGTGAAATTAAAAATTGGGACCTTGCAGAAGCCGGCTTAAAAGAAGCTATGGACAAACGAGGAATGGAATACGAAATCAACGAAGGTGATGGTGCTTTCTATGGTCCAAAAATTGACTTCAAAGTAAAAGATGCAATTGGAAGAACTTGGCAATGTGCAACAATCCAATTAGATTTCAACTTACCTGAACGTTTTGAAATAAAATACCAAGATAAAGATGGTTCGATGAAAACTCCTGTAATGTTACACCGAGTAATCTTTGGTTCTATGGAAAGATTCCATGGGATCCTAATTGAACACTATGCAGGTGCTTTCCCTACTTGGTTAGCTCCTAATCAAGTAACTATCGTTCCGATTTCGAATGACAAACACGTAGATTACGCTGAAACCATTTACAAAAAAATGAAAGAAGCAGGAATTAGAGTCGAATTAGATGACCGTTCTGAAAGTATGAACTATAAAATAAGAGAATCTCTAAAAGAACATAAAGTTCCTTACGTTTGCGTTGTCGGCGATAAAGAAATAGAAACAAACTCAGTCGCTATAAGAAAACGTGGCGTTGGTCAAATCGGCACACAAACAGTTGATGAATTTATTGCTAAAATATTAGATGAAATCAAAACTAGATCTTCAGATGACTAAAATTATTTAGCATAATATAACAAAAAGCGGTTGGAATAATTCCAACCGCTTTTTTATAAATATTTTATTTATTGTAAATTATTGGGGTCGCTACAGAATTCTTGAGCGGCTTTTCCAAGTTGGAAATTGCTATAAATTTGAGTAAATAAACCTTTCGAATTCGCAACATTAGCTTTTGAATACAATCCCATAGAAGCATTTTCACCCTTATTAGTGATTACACCGTCGAGATTTTTAATATCACATCCATTAGGATTATTATCTAACATATCTGCTGCCATAGTTGAAGTTGCATATTCTCCTACATCAACGTTGCCATCTCCATTCAAATCCAATGCATCTGCATGAAAATCAGGGTTTACAGATACAGATTTATAATTTGGGTCATTCTTATGCAATTCATCAATTTGTTTGTTCAACTCAGTAATTTTTTGACTATTAGCATTTAACTTTTGATTGAGTTCAGCAACAGAAACTTCCTTTTTCTTACCTAATTCTTCATAAGCATTACCAATAAGAGCCTTAGTAGAATATTGACCTTGAGGAATATATCTATATTCAAACTCGATAGGAGGATGAGGCAAACCTTCAGGATAAACTTTTGCACCTAATTCTTTAGTGTATGATTCATAATTATTTGCAGCATTACGACCATATTTAACATCAGGATTTGTTACTTTTTTATCATAAATCCCATTTTGACCATTAATAATAGCCTTGTTTTGACTTACTGAATAAACCATATTGCCTCCACACATTATAACTTCATACTATATATAAGTTATACAGAGATCCAAAATTGCTTATATGGTCGTTTTTATTACACAATATAAAGTTTATACTGTGTGCGTTCTATACTGATAATCAGTTGAATTGTTATCAATTTTAATTTTACTATTAACTTCCATTTTTGGAACATCAATATCATCTTTTATAGCTCGGTTTTTAATATAATTTATACTATCACTTTGGATAAAGTTACAAATTTCATTTTCCAAATGAATACCAAAATGTTGATTAATCTCTTTAATAAAATAACAAGGACTCGTAACATTAATTTCTATAATTTTTTCATTAATTACATCAAGTCCTGCCATTGGTATCCCAAGTCTGTTTAATTCTTTTGCAACCTTTGTAAAATTAGCTTTTTCAGAAGATGTAAGTTTATTTTTCCTAATATAACTATCGTTATGAGTATTAAATTTGAAATCATCTTTTGTCGGTAATTTCAAAACACACTCATTTAAAACTTCATCCCCAAGAGTAAGAACTCTCTTATCACCAAATTTTGCATCAGGTAAATACTTTTGTACCATAACAAGAGAATTTTCGTCATGAGTCACTGTATTAATTATTGAACGAGTATTTGGATCTCCAATATGCAAATACATAACTCCAGCACCAAAACAATTGTTTAATGGCTTTAAAATTATTTCTCCACACTCAACAAGAAAATCTTCAATTCTTAAACGACTTGCAGTAACTACATGTTTTGGCATTAAATCATTAAATAAAGATGCATGGATTTTTTCATTAAAGTTTCTTATTGCTCTTGGATCATTAATAATTTTTGTGTTTCTAACAAAATCCATTACATAAGTTGCGGCAATATAATCATTATCAACAGGAGGATCCGGTCTAAACATAACAAGGTCAAAATCTTCAATTTTATGATTGATAACTTCTTCCTTATAAAAAATATTATCCCCCATAGCGTACGTTTGATAAGTTTTTGCGTATGCTGAAGCATCCTCAAGATACAGATTGTTTATTGTTGTAATATAAACTTCATTTCGTTTATCTAAAAATTCTTTGATTAACCAAAAATTGGTAACCAAGTTATTAAACTCAAAATATTTAAGTTCAACTTTATCAATAACGAAAAGAATATTCATAACCACCCCTATAACTTATTTTACTTAAATGGTAGCACAAAATATATACAAGACAATAACCCCACTATATTATTATTTTTATTTATCAGATATGATGAAATACTGAGAAATACTGAGAAATACTCAAAAAAAAAAGATCGGTTAAACCGATCCTTCAATACATTTACCTATAACATACACATTTAAACCTTTAATAAGACTCGAGAAAACGCTGCCCAGATTTATACCTTGCTTTTGCATTAATCTGAGAGCACACTGAAGTTAGTTTATTGGATAGTGCAAGCATATTTCGTTGTACCATCGCAAGATCATTCATGGTTTCCATCATTTTGTTAGGATCAACCATACTTTCAATTAAGTTATCATGGTTATCAACTTTTTCTGTTGAATATTTTTTTACCAATAATTTATCAATATAGTCTTTTGCCCCAACTGCCATAACTTTATTCCCTAAATAAGTATTCCCACTTATATAAAGTTTTTCTTTTCTCTACAATTGACTATATTGAATTTAATATTACACGTTTGTTACAAACTAATTGTCATAAACATCAACTAAATCAAGTGCATTTTCTGCTTCATCTATGTTATTATCAACACTCTCAGATGTTATCAAATGAGGTTTGACAGTTAACCAATTCCCTATAACTGTTTTAGTAGCATATCTGTTTGTTTCAAATTTAGTTTCTAACATAAAATATAACACCTTTCTTACACACTTTTTTATCAAGACAAATAAATAAAAAAAATTGCTTGTTTTTTTCAAGAACGTTACAGTTATTTACGAAATCAATATTCAAAACAATGCTCAACTATTCAATAAAAAAGACCACCTGCTAGGTAGTCTTTTTTTGATTATAAATATTATCCTTGTTTTTACTTCTTTAAGAAATCTGGGATTTCAATATTAGTAAAACTTGGTAACATATCATTTTGTTTTGGAGTAGACTCTCTACTACTACTAAATCCTGCGAAGAAATCAGCTGGATTTATAGAAGCTTTGTCCCCTTCAGATCTTTCAAATACAGGTTTTTGAGATTTTAATTCAAATCCTGTTGCAATAACAGTAATTTGGATTTCACCTTGAATATTATCATCAATTACTGCACCGATAATAACTCTAGCATCATCTAATACTGCATCATTAATAATGTTTGTTGCATCAGTAACTTCGTGTAAAGTCATATCAGGACCGCCTGTGATATTAACAATCACACCAGAAGCACCATTAATAGATGTTTCTAATAATTGAGAATTAACAGCAATCTTAGCAGCTTCAATAGCTCTACCTTCACCAGTACCACGACCTATACCCATTAGAGCCGAACCTGATGCTTGCATTACACTCTTCACATCAGCAAAGTCAACATTTATCAGTCCAGGGATTGTAATAATGTCGGAAATACCTTGAACACCTCTTAGAAGAACTTCATCAACTACGATGAATGATTCTTGAAGTGATACACGTCTATCAACAACATCTAATAATTTATCATTAGGGATAACAATAAGAGCATCAACTGATTCTCTTAATTTTTCAAGTCCTTGTTCAGCTTGATTAGCTCTACGTTTTCCTTCGAAAGAAAATGGTTTTGTAACAACAGCGATTGTTAAAATACCTAAATCTTTAGCAACTTTAGCAACAACCGGAGCAGCTCCAGTACCAGTTCCACCGCCCATACCGGCAGTAACGAAAACCATATCAGAACCTTCAATAGCCTTAGTTATTTCTTGTTGTGCTTCTTCAGCAGCTTTTTCACCGATTTGAGGTTCTCCACCAGCACCAAGTCCGTTTGTAATTTTTGGGCCTAATTGCAATTTATTCTCACAAGTAGAATATTGCAATACTTGTAAATCTGTATTCATTAACCAGAATTCAACCCCGGTTAATCCTGACTTTATCATTCTATTAACAGCATTTCCGCCGCCGCCACCAACACCAATAACCTTAATCTTTGCAGGTCCTATACCTGGCGCAAAAGTTGGCAAACTATCACTTGCTGTATCTGTATCTTTTCTTCCGAAAATATCTGGTCCTAAATTTTCCACAATCAAACCTCTTTATATTTACACTACATTCATTACTCTTCTATAACTTGTATAATAACATACTATTTTAAATAGGAAAAATAGTAAAGAAATTTTAGCTAATTAGTTCTTATTTTTAATATAAGTTTAAAATTCTTAACATATAATTATGATAAGTGGTTCTAAGATCTAAACCAAATAAGAAATTTTTCTGTAACAATATGATGGTTCACTATTAACTGCTTTGTGATAACAAATGTAGTCTGCACTTTACAATTAGTATTTATATTAAATAAGTGTTAGGATGATGTAAACTAGGGGATATAAATGGAAAAAAAATTAGCAATATTATCTGTATTAATTTTAATTTTTAATATAACAAGCGCAGTTTATGCGGATACTTTATATGATTTGTATAGTGACCACGGGTCACCAACAACTTCAAATATTAATACACCTCAATATACATATACAAAACATCAAAAAAAGAAGAAAGATTCAAGTAATAATAATCAAACCTCAACATCAACAAATAATCAAAATAATGGTGCGAAATCCGTCTACAAAGCAGTAAACAATAACCAAGGTACTATAATCCAACAAGGAAGCCAGAATTATTCAGCAAATGGATATGCTGCAGCAAGAAAATTAACAAATCCTATCAATATTGAGAATCCATATAGTAATATAAACTCCCATCATAAAGGAACTACCTCTGACAATGATGCGGCTACAAGCGGGAACGTTACTTTTAAAAAAGATATCTGGGGTAACATAAATGAATATGATTCCAAAGGCGAAAAAATAGGAACTTATAAAACAACTAAATAGGATGTAAAATACAAGAATAGCCTAGATAACAGGCCAACTTATATTTACCCCTGTTTTTTACTGGGCTTCGAAGCGTGCGAGAAAAATTAGAAAAGAGGGACAAATAAATTGTCTCTCTTTTTATAATGTTCATTATATTTTTCCTAAGCTAAAATTAAAAACTTAAAAAATTATTGTACTGCTTTCATAAGATCACTCGTTATATCATCTCCGCCATATAATACAACATTTTTTGATATAACTATTGAATAACCTTTTGATTTTGCATATTGAGAAATTGTGTTAGATACATTTTTGTCAATATCAGTAAGGCTTTGTGTAACATCCTTACTATTAGCTAATTTCTTTTTTGCCAGTTCATCTTCATATTTCTGTTTTTTCGCTTTCTTCCCATCAACCGACTGTTGTTTATCAACATCCGCTTGTGCATTTTTAAGCCAAATTTTTAATTCTTCTGACTTTTTTTGTTGATCCTTCTTTACAGCTAGAACTTGAGCTGAAGAACTTAAAACTTTATCAAGATTAACAACAGCAATTGAATTGGCGGTAGGAGTATCAGACATAGCCATATTTGCAATACCAAACCCTAACCCAAAAGAAAAAGCAACAGCTGTCAAAATTTTAATTTGTCGTTTCATTTAAAACACCCTTTCTTCATATAACATAAGATAAAATCCTCGAAATTATATATTTGTGAATTATCCAATGCCCTAATATTCAATAATTATACATAACTGGAATCAAAATAACAATAATCCCTTTTCAATTACGTTAACGTAACTGAAAAGGGATTACACCTTATCTATTAGATAATTTTTGTATAATTTATTTAAAAATTCAATTTAAGTAACTAGTAAACATCGTCATTACGAAAATTATCTACCGCCGCCACCTAATGAATAACTAAAGATACCGCTTTGAATAGTTGTAGAAAGAGCTTGTTGACAAGATTGAAGCTCTTGATTTACTTCTTCAATTTGAGCTTGGAACTGTTTTTGTTCCATTTCTAGTTTCTTTTCAATCAAGTTCAAACGTTCTTTCTTAGCATTCAAATCCTTTAGAGCAACACTATCAGGATCTAAATCAGTACCTATTGTTACCAACTCATTAGCCTGTTCTTGAATTGCGACTAAATTTTCAGTAACACCTTGAATTCTCATTTCTAATTGGTTCTTGTATGCAGTTAAGCACATCAAACGCATTGTAGAGGCAACTAATCCCATATCACACCTTACCTTGTTTCATTTAAGTTTTTACCCTTAAGGAATGTATGTTCATTGTTTTCGGCAATCAATGACTCCATTTTATTGAGTTGATGTCTGTGATAATTAACTCTATATTGGGCCATCTTTAATTTTTGCCGAACACTGAACATTTCCTTCAGGTTTGTAACTAACCCCTCTGCCAGAACCTTAAATGGATTTTTTCTAATAAAGAATGATCTGGTAAAGTTTAGAAAATTACGTATTCGTTTTATGGATGTCTCTAAAGATTCGTTCATAATTTGTACCGCTTTTTAAGACTTCCATACATAATATAAAACATGTACAATTAAATAATTGCGTTGCTTTCAGCATGTTCTTAACATGTCTTAATATTTATTGGCAGTCAATTTTGTCACCTGTAATACTTTGAAAAAATATATTTCTTTTAGTATCCAAAATATTTAACGACACATTCTTGTCATACTTTAATGATTTATTATGGAATATACTAAATTCGTTACAAAAATTCATAACGGAAACTATTGATTTAGATATTACATTTTCATGTAAAATATCATTAAACATAATTCTAAAAAATGTTCTAATCTTCATATATTCCTATAAGTTTTGTATAGCCTTACTATCACTATCCATTTGTTCTTTGAGCATCTTTCTTACAACTTCACCCTGAGTATCAAGCATCTTACAAACAGTTTCAATATTCGCAACCTTTTGAGATAAAACTGTATCGGCATTGGACAATATATTACTTGAAACATTTTGGTAAGCAGATAAAGCTGCAGATGATGTGCCTTGCATCAAATTGCCCATAACAATCGCTGGTAAACCGAATTGTCCCATATAAGGGGCAGCGGCAGTCATAATCCCACCCCAGCCAGAAACTAATCCTGCTAATGGCATCAATATCCCTGAGGCACCAACACCATAACCATTCGCAGTTCCCAACCCGTAAGCGGCCGCACTCGCAACGTCTGCTACACCACCGATACTTGACGCATATCCAGTAGCTGTACCACTAGTAGAACCTAGACCCGAAAGAAGTCCGTCAATTTCTGATGCTCCACCTGTAGTTGTCCCGCTTCCTAAGCCCCAAGACACATTAGCAGCACCACTTGGGAACCCTGAGTAGTTCCCAAGTCCGCTAAGCCCGAAAGATGCAGTACTCCCATTCGCATTTCCTGTTCCACCTGAATATTGTGACCAATAAGATGTTCCAGGAACATTGAAGGATTGAGTTCCGCCTAATGTTGACATAAAAGAGGATGGAGCAAAAAGGCTAGCAAGTTGGTATAGGAAGCCACCAGCTGACTCCGCCCCAGTACCAGAGCTGGCAGACCCAGAGACCGTTAAATCTCTTAGTTTGTCATAAGTTTCATACAGCTGACTTTTTGCGTCTGCAGAAGCTGCTCCGTACTTATTTGCTATAACTAGTAAACCATCATTCTTGTATGCCATTGTTTCCTCAATAATAATAAGTTAATTGTAAATGTACTAACTTTTATCTTGTATAACTTGTTAATACTAACTAGTACTAACCACCGAAAGTCTTGAATCCAAGTTCTACGTGTTTGTCAACTACTTTCTTAACTGCTTCCATTTCGTTTTGTAAAGCAGATTGTTCAGTGTTGAGCTGTTCTAGACGTAGTTCAAGAGTTTTATCTTGAGTTTGGATAATTTCAGTTTTTGCATTGATATCTGAAACCGATTTTTCGTATGTTGACTTATTATAGTAATATGAATTCATTGCATCATTATAAGCAGCTTCATTAGTGGTGGTTGTTGAACTTAATGAATAGGTTACAGAATCATCTGCAAGCTTAACTGACTTAAACCTACCTGAACTATCTGTTTCTAATAATGCCTTTTGAGTGTCTTCTACTTTTTGACTAACATTTGATGCAGAATAATATGATAATGGTGATTGTTGATTATCAATATTATTAGGAGCAAGTGCTGAACTAGAAGATGAAGCTAAGTCTTTTTGAGTTGTATAATAAGTAGTTCCACCCATTACGAATTTGTATATACCACCTGTGTAAGTAGTATTACCACTTGCATCTGTTGTGAAACAAGCTGCCAAGTTTTCAGCAGATGTTGTATCACCATTTTTAGCCGTCTTCATGTCTTTGATGATTTGGTCAATTTCTGTTTTTGTATCTTCATCAGCCAAATCAGAAGCATTCAATTCTGTTAAAGCAGAGTTTCCAACTGCTGTATAATTTGAATATGTAGCGTCATTTTCTGGCTTAATCTCATTAATTGTATTTGTATTTTTTGTGCCATTTGCTACATTACTATTATAAGTAGTAACCGCTGTATCCAAATCGCTCTTAGCAACATAAGTTGTACCATCAGTATAGTAAGATGGAGCTGCTGGATTAGTACCAGCTACACCTTGCCCTTCAGTTAAGTCTGCAGTAGCATTTGGCGTTGTATAGTCGGCTGCGACTATGTAACCACCGCTGCCATTACTGTAATATGCATCATCCGCGACAGTAGTGACGCCATACAAACTTTTAATTTGTGCAACAGCATCTTTATCTGTAGATTTTACTGCGGTGAATCCTGCTTTAACAGTAGCATCCGTTGTATTTACTGTTGGTTTTGCAGGAGTAGCACCAATTTCTTGGTATACACCGTTACCAGCATTCAATGCTCGTACTTGCGCATCTTGCGCTGCTGTTACTGCATTGTAGATTGTTGTAGTACCATCGGTCGTTTCCATACCGTAAGTACCATCAGTGTTTTTCCAAGCCTTAGAAACACTAGTTGATTTGTTCTGATCAAGTGACGCTGCGTCATAGTTGTAATGATCAGTTTTTGTTCCTTGAACTTGAGGTTCTTTAAGTTTCTTTCTAGATCCAGTGTAAACATTTTCATCGTGGTAAGTAGTTACAACATAGTTGTAATCAGAATCCGAAGTACCTAATTGATAGTAATTCGATAATGTTTCATCGTTTCCACTTCCATCTTTAAATGTGTACTGTGTTGATGTGTAATCAGCTGTTGATGGTGGTGTTGGAACCGCCATATTTAACATCTGACTGAACAAGTTCGCACTTTGGTTAGCCAACGCAGTTCTAGACTGGTTGATTTGCTGACCTTCGTACTCAACGTTGCTCTTCAGTGCTGTTAAGGCTAAATACCTAGCCTGTGATGCTGCCATACCCATATGCAAGCCCTCCTATTTTTTTGGTAATATTAAATTGTATAGTTATATTCATAGTTATCCTCTTATTATTTAATCTTACATGTTGTCTATTAATGTTGATTTTACGAAAGTCAACACTAATTAAAATCGTCTAACGGCAAATTTACAAAAAGAAACAGTAAACTAAGCCAAATATCATACATATAGAGGAGGAGATTGAGGAAAAGGTTCATAGTGAATGGAATAGGGAATATAGCATTAAGAATAATAACCAAGCAAGAGACTTATACATAAGAGGATAGAGGGAAATCCCAAAATTATAGATTTTGGGATTTTTCCGCATCCTCCTTGTATGAAAAACTTGTTTGTGAGAAAATATATAACATAGGCTAGTTATAGTTTTATAAAATAAGGGAATGCTTATTGAAATATCTAGTTGTTTAATCGTATAGGAATATAAATAAAGGAAACAAAACTATGGCAAGAAAAACACCATTGGAAAAGATTAGAAACATAGGTATTGCCGCTCACATTGATGCCGGCAAAACCACTACAACAGAACGTATTTTGTTCTACACAGGGAAAACACATAAAATTGGGGAAGTACACGACGGTGCTGCAGTAACTGACTTTATGGATCAAGAAAGAGAACGTGGTATCACTATTCAATCAGCAGCAGTAACTGCTTATTGGAAAGGTCATCAAGTTAACATCATCGACACACCGGGGCACGTTGACTTCACAATTGAAGTAGAACGTTCTTTAAGAGTATTAGATGGTGTTGTTGCTGTATTTTGTGCAGTAGGTGGTGTTCAATCTCAATCTGAAACTGTTTGGAGACAAGCTAACAGATATGAAGTACCTCGTATGGTATTCGTTAATAAAATGGACAGAACTGGTGCTAACTTCTACAGAGTTGTAGAACAAGTTATAACTAGATTAGGTGCTAAAGCTCACCCTATCCAATTACCAATCGGGGCTGAAGATAAATTCACAGGTTTAGTTGACTTAATGACAATGAAAGCTGAAATTTATACTAATGACTTGGGTACAGATATAAGAGAAGAAGAAATTCCTGCTGATATGTTAGAAAGCGCTCAAGAATACAGAGAAAAACTTGTTGAAGCTATCTGTGAACTTGATGATGATTTAATGATGAAATACCTTGAAGGAGAAGAAATTACAATTCCTGAATTGAAAAAAGCTCTTAGACAAGGTGTTTGCGATAATAAAATTGTTCCAGTAGCTTGTGGTACAGCATTCAAAAACAAAGGTGTTCAATTACTATTGGATGCAGTAATAGATTATATGCCTGCACCAACAGACGTTAAAGCTATTGAAGGTGAATTAGAAGATGGTACGAAAATTGAAAGACATTCTTCTGATGACGAACCATTCTCTGCTTTATCATTTAAAGTTATGACAGACCCTTATGTTGGTCGTTTAACATTTATGCGTGTATACTCAGGTAGATTATCTGCAGGATCATATGTATTAAATGCAACAACAGGAAAGAAAGAACGTATTTCTCGTCTAGTTCAAATGTATGCTGACCAAAGAATCGAAATAGATGAAGTGTTCGCAGGTGATATCTGTGCAGCAGTTGGTTTGAAAGATACAACAACAGGCGATACATTGTGTGATGAAAAATCACCAATCATTTTAGAAAGAATGGTATTCCCAGATCCTGTAATTTCTGTTGCTATTGAACCAAAAACAAAAGCTGACCAAGATAAAATGGGTATAGCTCTTCAAAAACTTGCAGAAGAAGATCCTTCATTCAGAGTTAAATCCGATATAGAAACTGGTCAAACAATTATTTCAGGTATGGGTGAACTTCACTTGGATATCATCGTTGACCGTCTATTAAGAGAATTCCACGTTGACGCTAACGTTGGTAAACCTCAAGTTGCCTACCGTGAAACAATCAGAGGAAATGCGGACCAAGATTCTAAATTCATCAGACAATCAGGTGGTAAAGGTCAATATGGTCACGTTAAAATTAGAATTGAACCAGCTGAAGAAAACGCAGGTTTCGTATTCGAAAATAAAGTCGTTGGTGGTAACATTCCTAAAGAATACATCGAACCAGCTAGAAAAGGGATGGAAGAAGCTCTTGAAGGCGGTATCTTAGCAGGATTCCCAATGATTGACGTAAAGATTACTTTGTATGATGGATCTTATCACGAAGTCGACTCTTCAGAAATGGCATTCAAAATTGCAGGTTCTATGGCAGCTAAAGAAGGTTGTAGAAAAGCTAAAGCTTGTATACTTGAACCTATGATGAAAGTTGAAATAGAAATCCCTGAAGAAAACACTGGTGATATTATTGGTGATATTTCATCTCGTCGTGGACGTATTGAAGGTATGGAAATTATTGAAGGTACAGGAATTCAAAAAATTAGAGCCCTTGTTCCTTTGGCTGAAATGTTCGGTTATGCAACTGACATCCGTTCAAAAACTCAAGGTAGAGGTACTTTCTCTATGGAATTCAAGAGTTATGAACAAGTTCCTACTAACATTGAAACTGAAATTATTGCAAAATCAGGCAATGCTAAAGATTAATAACTTTTGTTATTAAATATAATAAAAAGAGGCTGCCAAACTAGGTGGTCTCTTTTTATTTATATATTAAATACAACAATAGCTACCCCCCATCAAAAGATTCAGCATGACACAATAATCTACCTACATGTGTAGCACCTCTCAACACAAAAAATGCTGGACACGCCAGCATTTTTTAAAAGGAAAAAAGAATTATAGGTAAAACTTATTCATATTTAAGCAGAAGATCCCCACTTAAATACGGATGATATTGCATTATCTCTTAGTGATTTAACTGAATCCACTTCTGTTGTGATAGTATTTAACTCTGTAGATAATTGTGTTATTTCAGTATCCCAATATGATTCTTTCTCATCTAAATCTGCTTTTTCAGAATTGTACCAAGCAGTGATTTCTTCTTTTTTAGACTCATCTGTATTCTCAGCGACTAAATTTGAAGTTATAAAATAATCAAGATTTTGAGCTTTTGCGTAATGACCCGTTGCAGCGGAATCAACATTTACCAGTTGGAATACCCCTGATTTTAATCCTGCTTGCAATGCTTCAGATTTGCTTGCATTTTTATATGGCGTATTCGATACATTCGTATAAGTCCCAGCAGTTATAGTTGATTTATCTGAAAATGTACCAGAAACTCCATTGTTAAATGCCGCACTAAAAATAGATCCATAATACTTCATTACGTTTACTAATTCTTTAGCGTATGTAGAAGATAAGTCTGTGATAAATTTGTCTGTTGAACCATCTTTCCAATACATTTGATAATCATAGTTGCCACCAGCAGAGGCACCGGCTCCAGTTCCATCATTATTCATAATTTGGTAAAATGTACCATTTACCATTGGAACTGTTTTGTCAGTAGCTGGACGTGATGTTGAACCCGTCGTTGCACGTGTATCATAATAATTAGCGCCTAATTGATAAACAGCGCCACCTTGTTGGTAACCATTTTCTAACATATATTTTAAAGCTTTGTATTTAACTCCTTCAGTACCACTGTTAGTCAATTTATCACTAAACATTGCAGAAAAACCATTAGCAACTGCATATGAAGTTGTTGTAGGTTTATTTTGAAACAATTCATTTATTGCTGTTAACGTTTTGTCTTCAACTGTACCTTTACCTTTATCTTTGTTAGTTGCTGCAATATATACTTTCATCAAATCATCATCTAATACAACTTTACCGTACATATCGGTTAAAATCATACCATCTGTAGTTTTTTTACTGTAACTTCCATTGCCTGTCAATACTTGATCAAAGAAATTATTATTAGAATTCGCCATTAAATAGCTATAATCAACATCAGCATAACCATTCGTTGTAGAATATTGAACTGTTGTATTTTGGAGTTTTGAATAATATTGCTTAGCTAAATTCGTTGCCTGCCTAGTCAACGTTGTTTTGCGTTTAGAATCAAGCTCCATTTGGAGCTCAACATCAGCTTTTCTAGATGTAAGCGATAATAGCCTAACTTGTGATGTTGCTAAACCCATTGTAACTCCTTTTTAGTTTCCTATTACCATGTATATCGGCTTTTTTTCATGAATCTTTAAGGTTTTCAGCCCTTATTTTACATTTCGTTACATTTATGTACAAAAAAGAGGGTAACAAAATTGTTGCCCTCTTTTAAAAATCTTTAACGCAAAAATTAAACCAATTTTACAGAAACAGATTTTGGTTTTCTTGTATACTCAAGTTTGTCTTCTCTTGATAACCAACCCAACCCCATAGAAACGAAATTTTCGTCTAAATCTAAATCTTTAGTTATTTTATTAAGAGTTACTTCGCCTTTTCCTGCTAAATAATCATAAATTTGACCTGCAGATTCGATAATTTGTTCTTGCATTTCTTTTTTTGCTTTTGTTGCCATTTTTAAATTCTCCTTGTTTGTAAATTTGTTTTATATGTGAAGTATTTATCACTCAAATATCGTAAATAAAAAGTGTATCTTATACAATCATCATTTAGTATGATTTTCTCTGCAACTAAATCATAAGAAGGCAGGAAAGCACTGTGTAACAACAACATTAGCACCTCAAAAATAAGCCATGCTACTTATATTTTGGGATAATAAAAAAACCTAAAAGAAATTAAAAATTTCATTTAGGCTTTCAAATAATATCCATTAAATTCTATTTTGTAGCGTGAATCAAAACAGAATTTGTTTTTAAATGTATCTCTTTACCTTCAAGATTATTTTGAACATCAACTATAAATTTATCAATCACAGCTTCATCAAAACGTTTCAAAAGTCTTTCTTTCATACAAGGTTTGTCAGGGGACGGTGGCGACAAATACCAAGGTGCGACCATGCCTGGAGTTACAACATAATTAGATTCAATTACATGAATCTTCATTGAAGTATCACTAAATCCTGATTTTTCTAAATTGGCTTTAAGTGTCACTTCATCAAAATTACAAATAGAATCCGCCAAGTCTTCCATAACCTCATCTTCAAATTTTTTGAACTCTTCAAAATTCTCAATTGAAGGATCTAATAATTCCCAAGTTCTTGTATTCGAACGAATAATTGGTTCAAATGCACAGAAATATCCGCCTGGTTTTAGAACTCTATACACTTCATCTATGGCTGGTTGTTTATCTAATATATGCACTAATACTGAACGCATTAGAGCCTTATCTACTGAATTATCTGCTAAATCCATATTCTCACAAGAAGAGTTTAAAAATTCGTATTTTGTTTTCATTGTATGGTTTTTTAAAAAGCCTTCACATGAATCCAAACAATCTTTGAACTTATCTGAAAAAATAACTTTTCCACTTCCGCCAAAATCTTCGAGTTGTTCTAAAGCTTTAAACGCAACAAGACCTGTTCCTGTTCCAATATCTAAAACAACGTCATCTGGCCTTATTTGTGCCATATTTACAACAGCTGTCCCAACAGAATCAAGCCAGTTTAATGTTTGATCCTTCATCTCATCCGTGAGAGCAGAAAATCTTGTTTCTACAAGCCACTGAGTCCAATTCTTACATAATGTACCCATTATAGAGTCCTTTCTATTTTGTACATTGACATTATTTTGATTTTACTGTTACAGGTGGTGGTTGAATGTACAATGGCATTAAATTCTGCCATACACACTCTTCTGTTTTTAATTTTTCAATAGCAATCTCTGATAAAATAATCCCTAAATCAAAATTTGCCTGTTGGTAAGATATTACATTATTCCCGATATTATTAAATCGTTCAAATAATCTATCGTCAGTGATTAAGTTTTTGCCTTTGATTTTTTCGTCTACTTCTTCCAAATCAACTGCGCCATATAATTTTTTATCATAAAAATATGCTTTATTCTTTCTTGCATCAAGCGCCACAATATATTCATCATTCTTTGCTTTCGACAAAATTTCTAATGATGAAACTCCAACAGCTTTAATATTAAGTTGTTGAGCCATGACTCTTGCAACAGTTGTACAAGCTCTAATTCCTGTAAAACTCCCAGGCCCTATATTTATTGCAACTGCATTAATATCCTTAGGATTTAAATTATTTTCTTTTAAAGATTTTGAAATTGTTGAAATCAAATATGCAGAGTGATAATTCTTCTCATCTGATTTTATAATTTTAGAATAAAGAATTTCATTATCTTCTCTGAGTACAATATAAGTTTTGTCTAAACAAGTATCAAATGCTAAAAGTATCACTTTGAAAGTCCCTCTATAATCTTTTCTAATCCTGAACCAATAGATGTAAATTCAAAACATCTGTTGTCATCATCATCATAAGTAACATTTATTTCTATTCTATCAAACGGAATTTCATTTTGAGAAAATTCTGCCCACTCCACAAACGTCAACTGTTTTCCATCTGAATATTCTCTTAATTCGTCAGCAATAGTCTTTACGCCTTCATTTTCTAATCTATATAAATCAAAATGATAAATCGGAAGCTTCCCACTATGATATTCATTTAAGATAGTAAAACTTGGACTTGTCACCTTCTCTTGAACTTCAAGAGCATCTGCAACCATTTTCACAAAAGCCGTTTTCCCTGCTCCTATTTCACCAAATAGGTTAACAAAACAACCTTCTTGAATTAAGTTTGCAAATCTTTCAGCCAATTTTTTTGTATCACCTAATGAATAACAAATTTCTTTGTATGAATTAGTCATAATAAACAATAACCCTGTTTCGTCCTCTCGTTTTGGCCTCATAGAGAGCTTTATCTGCACGATTATACAAATCTTCACCAGATTCAGGCTCTTTTAATTGTGCCAGACCTATACTTATTGTAACACTTATATTTTTGTTTTGAGAATATTTTTCTGAACAAGATTCTATATTGGTCTTTTCAATTGCCAAACGTAATCTTTGAGCAACAATATTTGCTTCTTCAATTCGAGTTTGAGGAAGAAGGATACAAAACTCTTCGCCACCATAACGTGAAGGAATATCATATTCCCGTAATTGATTTTGAATAACTTTCGCAACTGTTTTCAACACCTTATCGCCTGTTGAATGACCATAAGTATCATTTATCTTTTTGAAAAAATCTATATCTATCATCATAGCGCACAGCGAGTGTTTTTGACGAATTGCACTTGCATATTCTTGTTTCAAACGAATTTCAAATTGTCGCCTGTTATTAAGTCCTGTCAATGCATCAAGAGTGGCATGCTTCAATACCTCAGCATAAACATTTGCTCTATCTATTGTAATAGAAGACTGTTTTGTTAATTGAACCAAGTACTCAATTTCTTTTTGAGAGAGCTTATCAATCGTACTACGAGCGACAATACAGCCCAAAACTTCTTTATTATTTAAAAGAGGGAAAACGCCTATTTTCTTGTTTTCAGAAACTAAGAAATTTGAACTTTTACCAATTTTATTAATTAATTCATAAATCTTTGAATCATTACACGCACTAGGCCAGAAAAGATTAAACGAATCCCTCTGTTTAATAAATATATATATTAAATGATTACTTACAAATTTATCAATCATTTCTCCAATAAGCGGAATAATATAATTTAATTCATATTGCGTCTCAATAATTTTTGCAATATTTTTCAGCGCATCATAAAAATCTGAATTAATCTGCAATCTATCATTCATCAGTTTATTTTGAATTAACAATGCAAATTGGTTTGAAAGGATTGATAAAAGTTTCAAAATTGAAACTTTAAACATCATTTGCGAATCAAAAACTAATTCAGCTATGCCAATAATTCCATCTTGTCCTTTGAGCGGAATGACCAACTCTTCAGCAATAATCTCTTCACTATCTTTAAGAGAAGAAACCATAGTTTCACAATTGTTTATTATATAATCACAATTATTTAAACGAATGAATGAATTATATATACTACTTGTTTTTAATTCTGAATATAAATCTTCTACAACGGTAAAGTTATTGTTTACATCCTTTAATTTTCTTGAAGAAGCATCATAGAAAAATAAATGAAAATCCTTTAGGGGTAATGAACTGTATAAATGAACCTTCACAGAATTAATAACTTGTTGGATATCAGAATTTTCCACAACAATATTAGAAAGTTTATATATAGTATCTAATTCACTAAAACTCATTATTGCCCTCATTCACAAAATAAGTCATCGATGGACAATTTTTAAAATTCATTAACATTTTTTTATCTAAATCCTTTGAAGGAACAATTTTCCCTGAAGAAGTATCAAATTTTATATAATCCTCATCCTCGTGCTTTTTGCCTTTTTCTTCACTTGTATCAACTTCTTGATTATCTTTATTATATATATCTAAATTTTGTTTCATGTCATTGGATGCGTAATCACTATAAAGCCTAGAAACATCACTTAAGACCCCAAACACATAATTTGTTCTATCAGAATCATCAGACTTCATAGATATTAAAAGTGATGCTTTTTCTAATTCGTCAACAGATTCTTTATAATGTTTCAACCTTCTTAATAAAATCGCAAGATTATAATGAGCTTCATAGTTCATAGGAGTCAAAGCAATTGCCCTACAATAATTTAGACCTGCGTCTCTATAATTCCCCATTAATTGATAAGTCAATGCAAGATTATACAAAACATCTGAGTTTTTCCGTAATATTTTACGAGAATTTTCATACGAATTAGCAGCCTGCAATAATAAACCATTTTTTTCATTCCGTTCAGAGTCATTTAAAAATAGTGCCTTATCACTATAAGCTAAACCTCTATTATAGTATGCTAAACCTATATTTGTTTTTGAAGTTTTTTTGTTGCTAAACAAAAATGGTATCGCCCAAGCTTTGTTATGAATAGCCAAGATTGTATCATATTGATTTATAGCGTCATCAAAGTTTCCTAATTTTTCAGCTTCCACAATCCCCAAATTCATTCTTGCCATAACATATCGAGGATTATATTTAATAGATTCCTGATAAGCGGTAACTGCAGAATAATAATCTTCATAAGCCACATAAATATTTCCGAGATTAAACCAAGCAGTATAGTGACTAGGGAAATACGTTAGTCCTTTGTTATAATATTCAATAGAGTATGCCATTTTATGCTTATGATAAGCCCTGTCACCTTTATTAACATAATACATACCAATTATTCTATTGACAACGTACTTCCTTACCAAATCTCTTTGAAAGACCAATAGATATACCATCAATAAAACTAAAAACACTTTGAATATTTTTATGAACCGTTGTTTCATAACCTCATCATATAATAATCATAGTAATTAAGTCTAGTCAGGGTAAATATATGTTTCAATTTGGTATATTGTGGAACGTGCAGAAAAATTATAAAATATATTATAATTTAATACTAAGCATCTACAATTCAACTATAAATGGATTTGGTCAATTATTTCACTATTTATTTAGAAAATCATATAAATGGACCTAGAAATAAAATTAAAATAAATACATCAGGGAGTTGCAAAACATGCATATACATGGTAGAATAACCACAAGTGTGAAGGGTATTACTATATGTTAGTTTCTGCAATTTCATCATTTAAAGCAATCGCGACCCAAAATAATGCGGTCATGGCTATCATGCAAAACAATGACAGCCATCTAAGTATGATGAGAAACCCTAAAAATAACGAAATGAATTTTAATGCTATCCACCTACAAGATACTAAAAATGATATAGCCCTAACTAAAAATAAATTTAATTACCAATATGCTTCTGCTTGGAAAAAACATTGTGAAGCAAAAATGCAAAAAGAAATGGCATCAGAACACAAACTAAACTATAACGCTTAGTTTTTAAATTTTTTCTCATTGCCAAATTAATAATAAAACGGTTTATCTTCTTATAAAGATAATTTTTAACTTGAAATAAAATTAGATATGTAGTATTTTAATATATATACCTTTTATTTTTATGTTATACTTTTCTTGAGGTAATTATATGGTAACTACCCTTATTTCCGTTCAACCAATTGAACATAAAATTTTTATAATCCGCGGTCTCAAAGTCATGATAGATAGAGACTTAGCGGAATTATATGAAATAAGTACAAAAGTTTTAAATCAATCTGTAAAAAGAAACTTAGAAAGATTTCCATCTAGTTTTATGTTCAAACTCACAAAGGATGAATTAAATGAACTGGTCACAAATTGTGACCGGTTCAAAAACTTGAAACATTCGTCATCAACTCCCTATGTGTTTACCGAATATGGAATTGCAATGCTTTCCTCAGTCTTAAGAAACAAAAAAGCTATTGCGATTAATATAGAAATAATAGAAACATTTATCAGACTGAAAAAATATACAATAGAACATAATGATTTACTAGAGAGGATAAATGAATTAGAAAATTATTTATTTCAATATGCAAAAGATAATAACCAAGAAGTTGATAAAATCAATCAAGCTATTAATCTTTTATTAGAGAAAACAAGACCAACACAAATAGGATTCATAACAGATAAAGAACAAAAATAACTTCAAATTAGAAAGGTTGTATGAAATGAATATAAAAAAACTATTAGTTCTAAGTATTTTAGTATTAATTTTATCAATTCAAAAATGCTACGCTGCAGAATGGAAAGAAGTATCTTACAAAACATATATAGATACGTCATCCGTTAGAATGAAACAAAGCGAAAATTCAGATACATATATAATATATTGGGTTAAAAGTTTAAATAATGGTAGGAAATGGACAAAAGATCTGGAAAAAAAATATAAAACAAAACTTTGGTTCGTATTAGAACAAGTTGCAATAAATGAAAATCAAAAAACGTTTATAATAATAAGCTCTACATCTTATGACCTTTATGGAGAAAGCATAGATGGATATGACAATGATATCAATAATCGTTTTTTAGAATGGGATAAGATTCCACCAGAAACTAAGATAGAAGAAGAATATAATTTTTTAGAAAATTTCCTACATAGATACAGATATTAAAATTAGAAGAGACCTGATAAAATTATCAGGTCTCTTCTAATTCTTTAAAAAGCTTTATACTACTTAGTAGTTAATTTTTTAACAGCAAGAGTTAATCTAGATTTTCTTCTAGCTGCAGTATTCTTGTGCAAGATACCTTTAGAAACAGCCTTGTCGCAAAGCTGGTAAGCTTTTGATAATGCTGTTGTTAAAGCATCTTTGTCTTCACCAGATGCTAATTCTAAAGTTTTCTTAACTGCGCTTTTGATTGTTGACTTAAAAGCAACGTTTCTTAAACGGTTAACTTCTGATGTTAATACTCTTTTTTTTGCTGACTTAATATTTGCCATTTGATTTTTCACCTTTCGTTATTGTATTGAACCCAACATTTAATGACGATGAGAGTTCTCCACGAGGATGTGAGTATATTAATTGTACAACAAAAAAATTATTTCAATAACATTTTAATTGTTTATTAAAAAAAGTTTATATTGAGGACACAGAAAAACTCCAAAATCTACAATTTTTGGAGTTTTTCATGTCCGAGGTACAGGATGTAAGAAGCAAGAATAGTCTTGGTAAAAGACTAACTTGCTTCTTACTGGACTTCAGAGCGTGCACCTTAGACTTATACATAATCATTTACGATTATTTCTTTTTCATTTTTATACAAAACATAACCTAAGTTTGCGCCAGGTGGTTTTTTTAAGAATTTTCTCTTTGTATAAATAACACCAACCTTTAAAGATTGATAAGCACTGGAATATTTTTTTGCCAATTTACAACACTCATAGATAGTTTTTTCATCAGGTTCATTATTATCAGAAACCTTTAATAATATATGTGAGCCGGGGGTATTTTGAGTGTGGAACCAATAATCCTCACCACGAGATAATTTAGATACAATTAAATCATTTTGCTTGTTATTCTTTCCGATATAAACTTTAAACCCATTTATTTCGACCGAATCTATCTCAAGATTTTTATCTTGTTTTTTACCATTATTCTGATTATGGTTTTCTTCAATAACCAGTTCCTGTTCTATTTCTCTCAGAACCTTTAAACTATCAGCAGATTCAATACTATAAATGACCTGCTCAAAATAATCTTTTTCAATTCTTAACCCATTCAAAAGTTCTTCCAGTTTTTCCCTCGAATCTTTTGACTTATTAAACAGTTTATAAAATCTTTGAGCATTTTCTTTTAAAGTTAATTCTTCATCCAGATTTATTCTGATATCCTGATTAGTATCCCAATCTTTCACAATAATATTCTGTGAAAAATCCTTATTAGAATACAAATTAGATAAAATCAAATCCCCATATTTTTTGTATTCATTAGCCTTATCTTTTTTTGAAACCTGATATTCCATTTTTTTCATAGAGTTAGAACATTTTTTATATCTTTCAGCGACAATCCTTATTAATCTTTGCAATAAAGAATCAAAAATGGCTTTCCCTTGTACCATAGAATAATAATTATCTATCATAGAATTAACACTATCTTGAAGAATTGGATTTTCTAAAAGCTCAGAATACAAAGAATATTTATCAGACGAGATTGCAGGATTTAAACCTTTAAGCTCCATATAATCTTTAATCTGCTCTAATGGAATATCTTTACACAAGTCCTGAAAACTTTTTGAAATTCCCAGAAAATCTTGGTTTAAGGTGTCATAATTTAGATCCCCATTGTATCGTAAAATATCAGTTTTATACTCTTGTTTAGGTGGATAAATATATGGGATTGTACCTCCGACTTCACGTTCTCTGCTCTTGTCAGATCCTACATTATGCGCACACCCAATAATTATTCCTGTATCAATATTATACAAAATAAGATTAGAATATTTGCCCATCATCTCAATCGCTAGACAAAGGTTTAGGTTTTCATCAAATTCATTTATTGATTTAAAATAAATTTCTAAAATACGCTCATAAGGAGGAACGCAAACATCGACCACCTTGGCACTTTCAATATACTTTCTCAAAAGCATACAGAACATAGGAGGCTTCTGTGGTAAATTTATGTCTCTCTTTGCTAAAGTTTCCTCATTTGCAAAACAAAGATGAAAAAGCGAGGGATTAATATTAACATACATCTTTTTAGATTGAGCCTGATTCCTGAGGGAAAGAATAAAATCCCTTCTTGTTGGCTGTTGGATTTTTTGTAATCTTGCCCCAAGGAGAAAATCTTTGTTTTCCTCAAAAAACGCTAAAAGAGTTAAATAATCAAAATTAATCACTGTATTTTTGTACCCTCATTTTCTTATTTCCCTTTCCATTTACCACTTTGGGAGATTCTTCAGTTATAGCCTCAGAATGATAGTTTGCTTATTCTTGTCAGCTTAGTAAAGCTGACCTACTTTTTTCTAACTTTACCCCTATACCCTTTACCACTCTTTATCCCTAGTCCTATAAATCATCTTTGATTTTATCAAAATAAGACATTTTGTTCCCAATAAAACTGGTAGGTTCAAAGAAATCTATCTGAGATTGTTTTCCGTGTACACTTAAAAGCCCAGTGTGCGAAGCAATAATTCTATCTTTTATATTATCGAATGTCTTTTGAGAAATTAATATTGATGCGTTGTGGAATATACAAGCATTTTCCAACCTTGTCGCAATATCCGTGCTGTTTCCGATTACTGTATAATTAGAAAACTTCTTTGTCCCTAACATAGCAAATACCCCAGTATCAGTATTAATTCCGCAAGATACCTTGATTATTAAATTCTTTTTATCAGTATAAAATTCATCTTTTAAGATTTTATCAATTTCCATAGCACATTTTGTTGCAAGGTATGAATTGTCTCCCCCAAACCAATAAGCAACAACAGAAGAACTACTTGTCTTATCAATCAACCCACCATTATTTAAGATTGTATCTGTAATTATTTCAAATGGAATATTTACCATACTCGCAACATCGATAGCTAAATTATCATCAACAAAAGTCTGAGGAATTTTTATCCTGAAATATGCAAGAGTTATTTCAGTTTTTTTAGGTTGTTTTACCACATTTCTAATAAACGAAATAGAATTAGGAAATAAATTTATATCGTATCCAAAAATTTGGATTGTACTTACAAGCCTATTTTGTTTAGCCTGAATCTTGATTGTAATAGCAGACATCAAAACAAAGGATTGCACTAAAAATGGCCAAATAACCGGAATCCAAAGAGCCGCAGAATGGCTCAAATAAATTGAGGTTAAACAAAATCCCATTATAATCAAAAGCCCAAAACAAAAACTTGAAAACAAATCAGGAACAAGAAATACAAACAAAACTATTGCTAAACAAATTGTTAAACAAATAAATAAGTTCATAACAAACGGATATCCAAATAGTTGCACATCTGGGAGTGTTGATACAACTGCATTATATAAAAAATGACTGTTATCAAAATCCAAAACAGGTGGCTGGTGAAAATGAACATTTGCTCTTATTGGCAAAGTCATCAATTCCATAAGAGAAATTGCAGGTTTAAAAATATACAAAACTGTTAAGAAAACAAGGCAACATACAAAAAATGTTAACCCCAAAACTAATCTCTTATTATTTTGCAGATCCATTAAGTAATTCCTCTTTTTTCGGCATTCTGCCACAAGATTTATCTTCATCACAGAAACCTAAGCGTACACATTTTGGAACGAGATAATCTTTAAGCCAAGGCTCCGTTTGAGCTAATTCTTCACACATAGCTTTTGTAAGCAACCTAATCTCATACTGAGCTCTGGTACAAAGTCTTAAATTTGCCAAGTGAATCATCTCTCTAAGATTTAAACTAGCGACCATCGAGCTTGCAGTTGCGTTAGGTAAAACAAACCTTGCGTCTTCGGCTGGAATCCCAGCTTCTGTAAATTCAAGATATTTAGTTGAAATTTCACCCATAAAAGCAACAAACTTTTCTTTCAATTCTGGATCTTTCTCTATAGTTGGAGGAATAATATAATCAAATTGACCTTTTTCTTTAACGTATCTTTGAGACTTTTGAGAAAAAGACATATGACGATGTCTTACAAGCTGGTGTGTGCAAGCACGAGAAACGTTAGAGATTGCAAAACTAACCTGAATATGTTCAATAGTTGAATAATGACCTGAAGAAATAACACGGCTGATTAATTTCAACATTTTTTCTTCATCGACATCAGAATCAAAAATATTTAAAGGAGAATCAGCGCTATAGCAAGTTCTACAAGCCGTATAAATTGTTCTCAATAAATTATCAGGCTTTGCTATTAATTTAACTTGCGGTTTGTTACTATTTTCTGTCATCCCTCTCTCCTTTTAAAATCTTCCCAATACTTCCTTTTTAATAATAACATAGAGTAACAAACCGTGTAAAATATTAAGGAGGTAAATATAATATCATACGATAATAGAACACACTTTAAAAATATTATCAAACTTTTATAATAACCAAATATTATGCATCCCATACTGTCATTACCACGCAGAATGTCATTCTGCTCGTAATGACATAAACGTCTTTGCGAGGCTATGCCGAAGCAATCCAGGGGTAAATATAGGTATGGTTAAGAAGATAAAAGAATTATTTGTGGTCGCAAATTGCGACCGCAAATAACGATAAAAAAAAGAGGGTTCAAAAATTGAATCCTCTTTTTTTAAATATTAACAACAACTCTAATTAATAAACCCTATCTTACTTGGCTTCGTTATATCTAATAAATAACTTATAACCTTTTGTATTTCTTCAATATCTTGTGTATTATCCTTTGCATAATTAATAAATGCTTTTTCTAACGTATCAATACGCCCAACCAATTCATTTTGAGAAAGAGCATATTGCTTTAATTTATCAAAAACTCTAATTATTTGAATACTTACATTTATTGCCCTTTTTGAATTCAAAACATTTGATAACATTAAAGTTCCATATTCTGTAAACACATACGGTAGAAACCTAATTTTTGCGACATTAGGATTTGCGGTCACAAATTGTGACCGCAAATTTTCCCACTCTTCTTTAGTAAGCTGAAACATAAAATCTTCAGGGAATCTTTCCACATTTCTTTTCACAGATTGATTTAATACTTTTGTTTGAACATCATAAAGTCCCGCCAAATCTATATCAAGCATTACTTTTACACCTCTAATGACATATATTTTATTTTCAATTATTTGAATTGAAATTAAATCTGATTTCATTTTAAACCCTCACGAATTTTATTATAACACAATTTAAAAGAAAAAGTATTAAAATAAAAATAACCATAAAAAAAAGAGGGTTCAAAAATTGAATCCTCTTTTCGTAAAATCTTAACATCTAAATTATTATTTAGCTTGAGAGTAACGTTTTTTGAATCTTTCAATTCTACCTTCAGAGTCAAGAATTTTTTGTTGACCTGTGTAGAAAGGATGGCAATTACTGCAAATTTCAACTGTGACATTATCTGCAACAGAAGCTGTTTCTATTTCGTTACCGCAAACACATTTGATAATAACTTTTTTATAATCAGGATGTAGTCCTTTTTTCATGATATACCTCTTTCTGTTCAAGATACCAAACTTGAACAATTTATTTTCGACTTCTTACATTTTATATCGCTAAATTTTCCTTAGCAAGTGAAAAATGACAAAAAGGAGTAAAAAGAATGAAAAATGTATAAAAATCTTAATGATACTAGATTAGGATATTGGGAAATTCCAGTATCGGCCATTTAATCAATCAAATTTCTTTATAATTTAATCTGAGGTATGCTCAAAAAGTTCACCAACGGAAATTTCTAATGCTGTGCATATTTTATCTACCGTTTCTAATGAAATATTTTTACTTTTTTCATAATAAAGATTTATGATTGTAGGCTGACTTAATCCTGTCATCCTGTGTAGTTCTACAATTCTGATTCTTTTCTCACCCATTATTTTTGAAAGATTATTTTTTATCATAATAATTAATTTTAACATTATTATTAAAACCTTGACTTTAGATAAGACATGCTTTAATATAATTAATGATAGTTTTAACAATATAGCAATATTGCTTAATAATTTAGAGGAAGATACATGAACCAAGAAGATACCAATGCAGATATTATAATGAGATTTAAACAAATAATTTTTTTAACAGATTTAATACTTGAAAGTAACAACGATGTTTCACCAGATATTTTAACAATTAGAGACTTAGCTCAACTAGGATTGAATAACATTAAAGTGCCCAACACAGAGACATCAGAAGCAAAATAAATATTTATATCTTTTAATTAGTTTCAGAATTTTAACCACTTGTTGGTTTTCTTGTCAACCTTCTTTTACTTTTATCAAAAAGTGAAACTTATAATTTGGTAATATTAAACAAAATTTTCTAACCACTTGTTGGTTTTCTTTTTGCCTTCTTTTACTTTTATCAAAAGAAAAAGAAGGTTGACAAGAACAAAAATATAGATTAATATGTTTCTACTAGTAGAAACAAGTGGTAGAAAAATGGAAAACATCAGAGAAATTTCAGAATATATAAATAAACTAAACTCAACAGATGAAATCTTTGAGTTCTTTAAGGAAATATTGACAGATTCTGAGATTGAAACTTTATCAAAACGATGGCGTATCCTAACAATGCTAAATGATGGCAGAACCCAACGAAACATTGCACAAGAACTTGGAGTAAGTCTATGCAAAGTTACACGTGGGTCTAAAATCATCAAAAATCAAAACGCTATTGTTACTAAATTGATAAAGGAGAATACTGATGAACACGAATACGCAAAATAATACTAATACATTAATACAACAACTTCCAAATGAAGAAGGATTTTTCGGAAATTACGGTGGACAATTTATCCCCGATGTTTTAAAAGCCGAGTTCAAAAAAATAGAAACCGCATATCTCTCACTAAAAAAGGATCCTGTATTTCAAAAAGAGTTAAAAGACTTGTACAAATACTATGTAGGACGTCCAAGCCCTATATATTTTGCAAAGAATTTATCTGAAAAATATGGACGAGAAATCTATTTAAAAAGAGAAGATTTAAACCATACAGGTGCGCACAAAATTAATCATTGTCTTGGCGAAGCTCTTGTTGCCAAGAAATTAGGAAAGAAAAAAATACTTGCAGAAACTGGAGCTGGTCAACATGGAGTAGCTCTTGCTACTGCTGCCGCTCTTATGAAACTTGAATGTGATATCTACATGGGCGAAGTTGATATCAAAAAAGAAAAACCAAATGTAGATAGAATGAAAATGCTGGGAGCAAATGTCATCCCCGTAAAAAGTGGAAACAGAACTCTTAAAGAGGCAGTAGACGAAGCATTTATAGCCTATATGAAAGAATATGATACCGCAATGTATGCCATAGGTTCTGTTGTAGGACCACATCCATTCCCAATGATGGTAGAAGATTTTCAATCAATCGTCGGAGAAGAAGCAAAAGAACAATTTTTAGATATGACAGACACGCAACCTAACCACGTAGTAGCGTGCGTAGGTGGAGGGTCAAACGCAATAGGTTTGTTCAGAGGTTTTTTGGATAACCCAGAAGTGAATATTTATGGCGTTGAACCTCTTGGCAAAAGCGAAAAAATAGGCGAAAACGCTGCAAGCATGACTTATGGAAAAGATGGAATCCTTCATGGATTCAAATGTCTATTACTTCAAGATGAAAATGGCAACACTGCTAACGCCTACTCTGTAGCAAGCGGACTTGATTACCCAGGAGTCGGACCGAAACATTGCTACCTCAAATCAATCGGAAGAGTTAATTATGAAGTAATCAACGATCAAGAAGCAATTGATGCGTTTTATGAACTATCGAGACTGGAAGGAATCATACCAGCTCTAGAAAGTTCTCACGCAGTAGCGTATGCTACAAAACTTGCCTTAAGCGATAAATGCAAAGTAAACGACAAAATTTTAGTCAATTTGTCTGGTAGAGGTGATAAGGATATAGAATTTGTACTCAACAATTATCCTATTGAACCTACAAACAAATAAGAGAACTCAAGCCAAAACTATTAATGACTACTTAATTTAAGCAGAAGCGAATGAGAAAACAAACTCATTCGCTTTATTTTTTATGGAAGAGAGAGAGAGAGACATATGTATGATTTTTATTAATTTGATTGAGGGGAGTAGAAATCAGAATTGCTATCATTTAGTGATGAATAATAATTTGGATCTACAGGAATGCTTGTTGGAGCACCTGAAGAGAAGAACGACTTAAATGGATTAGCCCTTCTATTATTTGTTGTTGCCATCTGTTGCGAAGTATCAGAATTAGCTTCAGCAGAAAAAGCCTGTTTCAGTCTGTTTACTCTGTTCACATAATCCCCTGATTGTGCAGCGCCAAATACATTATTTTCCAGTTTGGCAAGTCTTTCATCAATACTTAATGAATTATAGTTATTATTAAATTTCTTTTTTTCCATTCTCGATAATAAATATGCGATATCAGTATCTCTGGATGTATTGTTATAGCTACTGTCATTATTATAATTATTGTTGTAATCCTGCGTATTATTATAACCTTGCGGTGCATAGTTTTGATTGGTGTAATCGTTATAATTATTGTAATTGCCATAGTTGTTATTATTGCGATTGTTGTTATACGTAGGCAACATTGAATTTCTCATCCTAAATATCATTGATAATGGACTTTGTGTCGCATAAGGATTATTCCAACTATTATTATAGCCATTTCCAAAAGTAGTAAACGGAGTATACGCACCAGCGGAAAGCGTTGAAGAAATAAAAGCCCCAAACAAAGTCATCATTAAAATTTTCTTTTTTAAATTATCCATATTAAAACCTCAGTCTAATTCTTAAAGATAAGTAAAATAAAAACATTCCCCAATTTACTACTTGGAAGATACTGAAAACTCTTATTTTTGGTATGATAAATGAAAGGGCAAAATATGAAAATTAAGATAATCGCATTAGGCAAAATTAAAGAAAAGTTTTTAAAGGATGGTATAGACGAATTTCTAAAACGTTTAAGGCCATATACAACTATAGAAATCTGTGAACTTCAACCAATAGAAATCAAGGATGAAAACCTTACAGAAAAGGTTTTGGATATGGAAGCAGAAAAAATTCTTGCGCATATAAAACCTCTTAGCTACGTCATAACTATGGAAATCAATGGAAAACAATTTGATTCTGTCGAGTTTTCAAAAACTATTGAAGAAATCACAAATTCTGGGGTAAATGAACTCGTATTTATTATTGGTTCATCTTGCGGATTATCGCCAAAAATCACCGAAAAATCAGATTTAAAATTAAGTCTTTCAAAAATGACTTTTCTCCACCAATTTACAAGATTGATTTTAGTAGAACAAATATACAGAGCATTCAAAATATCAAAAAAAGAAACCTATCACAAATAGCAACAGGTTCCAATCATCTGTATTTATATATTTAAACTACTGTTTTTACCCAACCTTCTGGCCCTTCAATTCTACCAAATTGAATACCGGTAAGAGTATCATATAATTTTTGAGAAATTGGTCCATATCCTTCTTGAGAATCTGCAAATACAATTTCTTCACCTTTATTATTAACTTTGCCGACTGGAGAAATAACAGCGGCAGTACCGCATAATCCACATTCAACAAAATCTTTTATTTCATCTAAATAAACTTCTCTTTCTTCAACTTCAAGATTCAAATAAGTTTTTGCTAATTCCATCAATGAACGACGAGTGATTGAAGGCAAAATACTATCTGATTTTGGAGTTACAACTTTACCATCTTTGGTTACAAAGAAGAAGTTTGCGCCACCTGTTTCTTCAACCTTAGTACGAGTTTGAGGATCAAGGTATAAATTTTCATTAAATCCTTCTTCATGAGCTTGAGTGATAGCATAAAGACTCATTGCATAATTCAAACCAGCTTTAATATGTCCTGTACCATGAGGTGCAGCACGATCAAAATCACTAACTTTCAATACTAATGAACTACTTTTCTTTTTAAAATAAGGTCCAACAGGACTTGCAAATATTCTAAATTGGTATTCACTCGCAGGTGAAACACCCATAACAGGATCTGTACCAAACATAATAGGTCTTAAATATAGAGCAGCTCCAGTACCATATGGAGGAACATAATCTAAATTAGCCTTTACTGTTTGAACAACTGCATCAACAAATCTATCAACAGGGAATTCAGGCATTTGAAGTCTAAGAGCAGAATCAACCATTCTTTTTGCATTCATATCAGGTCTAAATACAACGACATGACCATCTTCTGTTGTATATGCTTTCATTCCTTCAAAACATGTTTGACAATAATGTAGAACACAAGCACATTCATTTAATGGAACAGTAGCATCTTCTGTAAGAATTCCATCATCCCATTTGCCATCCTTATAATTTGATACATATCTTTGCGAAGTCTGACTATAGCCAAATCCAAGATTTGCCCAATCTATATCTTTCTTTCCCATACAAAAGCCTTCTTTCTCTTCCAAGAGCCAATCAAATAATCTATTTGATTAATACTTATGTTATTACAATCTAGGCGACCAGTCAATATTTAAAACATTAAATTTATATAAAGGTACAACACACGTAAATAAGAATCTAAGTAAATTTATGTAACAAGCAAATTAAATTTGAGCAATTTTACTTTATGACATTTCTTTATCGCGGAGTAGTGATTTGTGGAGTTATATTGTGGAAATTTCAAACAATATAAATAACAGAATAAACAAATATAACAAACCTGCCTTTAAGGCCGATATTCATGTGCTTACAAATAATGAGTTTTTGAATAGAAAATGGTTACCTAACATTCAACGTCACAGTTCTGATTACTGCGATATATATCACTCAATCATAAAAGAATCGAGGCCAATATATTCAGAGACTGCATATGATTGTAGTATTTGTGCATTTACAAATAAAGAGGCTCAAATTGCTAATCTTTCTCATATTTGTCCAGATGAAGATAATATGAAAAATTTGGATAACATTCAACAAAAACTTTATGATTGGGGCAAAGAACTATACCAAAAAAGCAAAACAAAACTCGAAGGTTTTGTTACTGGTGGAAAAGATTCCACTACATGGAATGAACAAGAGCTATGTAATATTTATGGAGATTCTAGGGGACAATACATTCATAAACGATATAGTAACAGCCCAATTTTGCAAAATAAAATTATAGAAGTATACGAAACATTATCAAAAAATTTAGGACTTGATTATTCTGTTTTAGGACTTCAAAAAACCTTACCTACGGGCGTAGAAGTTATTACAGACCCAAGAATCAACACTCATTTTATTAATATTAGTAGTGATTTTGGAAGCCAAACAAAACTGGAAGATGTGGCCAAGATATTTAAAAATAAAAGACTTTCAGATACTGATAGAGTCCTTTTCGACTATGTTGACAAGACAAAAGAATTTAGAAATATTATTGCGCAAGAAAATAAATTACGAAAAGAATAATCTTTGAGATTATGTGATGAAAAATTCAAACATAGCAAAAAAACATTTTTAGAAGGTTTAAATACTTTGTAATGTACAATTTACCAACCAAAAGAAAGAGAAAATATGAACACAGTATCTTATAACAGAAACCCTTCTATTACACCTCAAAGAGTCGCATTTAAAGCAACCCCAAAAACTATTATAGCAGCACTCGAAAAACATGGCGATGAACTTTGCCCTTGCAAGGAAGGATTTTTATATGGAATAGTGGATGATGCAAAATCAATACAAAAAGAATACAGCAAATTCAAATATCGTAATTATCAACACACTCTTAAAATAGATTTAAACCAAGAAAATCCATTAAATGATTCACTAGATGGAACAAGACTTGAGAGCAAAGTATCAAACTTTGATGAATATATGCACGAAGGAGAATATCAATGTGATAAAGGCGATAGTTGCAGTTGTGGCAGGGATAAAACCAGAGCCGAATTAGCAATAGAACTTCTAAAACATATTGGGGTCAAAAATCCTGAATATATAACTGTAAAAAGACAACCAGGATTATTAGAAAGATTATTCACAAAAAAACCTAATGCGACAAAAGAAAGCTAAATTAATGTAGGGATTTCTACATCAATAACTTTTAAGATGCCTTTAAAATCTGGGATAATCGCTGAAACACATTCAATATCTTGATAGTATTCTTTAGCCTCCATTGAGGTTATAGCAATAATTTGTCCGATTCCGGCTCTTTTCGCTGATTCTATACCTGAAACAGCATCCTCAATAACTATACAGTCTTTTGGGTCAAGTCCTATTTTTTTAGCCGCTATTTCAAAAATATCTGGAGCAGGTTTTCCCGGGATTGTTCCATCAGAATATACAATTTTATCTAAATCAAACCATTGGGCAAGATTAAATTCTTTCTTGTAAAAATCGACATTACATTTTTCAGACATTGTAGCAATTGTTCTAGGAATATTATGAGCTTTCAAATATTCTAAAAATTCGATAGCACCTGGAGCTAAAACAAAATGTTCTCTATCTTTTAAACACATGTTTCTATAATATGATTCTTTCTCATCTGCCAAAGATTCAACAAGTTTTTTGTCGGGTTTTTTACCTAGAGCGTACGCAATAATATCCTCGTTTGTCCTACCAAACATATATTTTTGCATCTCTTCATCTGTAAATGGGTATCCTCTTAATTTTGTTGAAAAATCTCTCCACGCCTCTTGATGCATGTGGGAATCCCAAAATAAGGTCCCATTAAAATCGAATATTATGCCTTTCATTTTGCCCTCTATTTAATTTTTTAAATCATAAACATACAATCCATTTTCAGGATCTTTTGTTCTTCCTACTTTTCCTCTCGGAATACTTTCAACAATAAATTCTCCAGTACCATTTATCGTTGCAGATAATAAATGTCCTGCATAAGCACTATAATTTACCGTCCCAAATGTTGCATGGATATGCAAATAAGGTTTACCATCTTTTTCTGAAATATCCCCTGTGAGGTTAGATATTTCCATTTGTTCGTCAAATGTTTTATTTATATACTGTTTTGTTTCAGGATTAAAACATCTAAGAGTCGCAGAGTTGACTGCACCTAACCCAGAAATAGTAGCAACCTTTATTTTGTTTTGTTCTGCAAAATCTGTAAACGCTTCAACAATTTCTGCATGGTTTTTTAATCTTATAATATATTTATTTCCATATTGTTTTGCTTCCCAAGTTTTCCCACTTGAAAATTTCCCATAATTAAATAAGTAATTTTTGTGGACAAAAATAATCAATAACGTAAATAATGTAACCGCAACTAATAAAAATTTAATCATTTTCATACTTCCTTTTTTCTATAATAAGTATAGTCCAAATATTATTTAGTTTCTTCTCTGGCTACGATTTTAATCGCCACAGAAGGAATCAAAAACACAAAAACCATAACCAATTTTGCAAGTGCATAGATATAAAATGCTGCAAGATTTGCGTCAGTTGGTGAAACCTTACAAACTCTTTCAATCATCAAAACAACAGAATCATTCCAGCCATAAAATATAATACTAGATAGAAGGATTAGTATAAAAGATAGTAAAAAGCAAACCATTAAAATATTACCCAGTTGTTTCATCATGATTTTTCTCCTTTTTCTTGTATAATGGGACAGTTACGCAACCCAAAACTTTTGGAAACTAATGTGTCAGTCCAATAATACAACATAAAAAAATCAATTCCATTGGTCATGAACTAATCCATTTATAGATTTATTATTTTTGTTTACTTGTATAATCTGAAAGAAGGTTTTTATGTATACCTCAAATGAAACTCTTAAAACAATATTTAACAGAAAAAGTATACGATCATTTATTGATAAACCTATCCCAAAAGAAATAATTAACGTACTCTTAAGAGCAGGAATGGCAGCCCCATCGGCAAAAAACAGACAGCTATGGGAATTTTTCTTAATTGACGACAAAAATATCCTTAAAGACCTTTCAGAGAAACTTCCACACGCTAAAATGTTAGTTCAAACTCCTGCCGCGATTATGATATGCGGAGATACTGAAGATAAATACGAATCAGGATTTTGGGATCAAGATTGTTCTGCCGCAACAGAAAACATTTTACTTGCCGCAGAATCTTTAAGTCTTGGTGCTGTTTGGATAGGGATTTACCCTAGAGAAGATCGTGTAAAAATTATTCAAGACATATTCAAACTACCTAAAAACATCGTTCCACTTAATGTTGTTCCAGTTGGCTATCCCAATGAAGACCCAGAGCTTATAAATAAATGGAACCCATCAAAACTCCATCATAATATTTGGTAAGTGTTATTCACATAAACAATTAAGTTTTAATTTCAGTTATTTTCTAAGATAAACACAAGAATAGCAGTCAATTTGAAAAAGGTTAAATTATTATGACAAAAACATTTAATAAATATTCTTCACCAATAGGAGAATTAATTTTTGTTTGCGAAAATAACAAACTCGTTTCCCTAAAACTTAAAAATGATGAAGGTATTGAAATAAGCAAAGAAACTGAGTTTTCAAAAGAAGTCTCAAAAGAACTTGATGAATATTTTATTGGGAAACGAAAAACTTTTGACATAGAACTAGAACCAGTTGGAACAGAGTTTCAAAAGAAAGTATGGAAAGAACTAACTCAAATTCCTTATGGAGCGACCTGCACTTACAAAGATATAGCAACAGCTATCGGAAACAAAAATGCAACTCGTGCCGTTGGCGGAGCAAACAACAAAAACCCAATACCTATAATTATTCCCTGCCATAGAGTAGTAGGCGCAAACAAAACCCTGACAGGCTACGCTTATGGATTAGAGACAAAAAAATATTTACTGGATTTAGAGTCCAAAAAACTCTTAGATTAGTATTTAATTTAATTTAATTTAATTTAATTTAATTAAATTATATTGATTTTATTTATCATCAGAGTCATCAAGAAGTTTACTGATTAGATTCTCATATTTTTTATATAATTCTAGATTTGATTTTTGAGCATATTCTTTAATAACCTTAAGATTACGATTTAAGCTTTGAATTTTGCCGCTATGAGACTTTTCTTTTATAAAACTTAAATCCTTTTGAGAGATATTCCCACCATAATATTGTTCTAAAATCCGCAATATTGATTCATCCTTATCATGGTTATCTATCATATTAAACACAACCACATCACCTATATACTCATACATAGGTAATATAGATTTTAAAACTTCTTCTACAATATTTTCATATTCATCCCCATCATCATCAAAATATCTGAATTCTTTTCTATGGATTAATTTACTATAATCAGAGTTTTCGTATAACTCAAACATTTTTAATTTTAATGGATTTATTTTACCTACATGCTTAAATATTTCTATAAAGACATTTAAACCTTCTAGCTCAAAACAGTAAGCCCCTTTGGAGGTGCATATAACTTTTAATAATCGCTCTTCATTATCTGGGAGCAACAAGTGTTCACAAAAATGACTAATTTTTTCTGAGCCATCAAAATATTCTAATAACAATGCCATAATCTGGCATGCCTGTTCGGATTGAATAACTAGACTAGAGTCAATCTGTTCTGAAAATAATTTTTTGCATTCTGCATAAAGCCCTTCTTCTTCCGCGGTTAATACTGGAGTGTTATCACTTGGGTATCTAAATATCCAACACGCAAAATACACAAAGAAATATATATTAGAATTAATATTATTTATATTATCTTTTATTAAATTCAATCTATCCAAAACAGAAATCTTATTATTTAAATTTTCTTTATTGAAATCATATACTATATTCCTTGCTATAACATAAAAAATATTATCGTTATCATTGATAAAATTTATTATATTGGTATTATCCAATGATAAAAATATATCTAATAAAGATATTATGTTATCCCTTGTTCTATTTTTCTCATTATAAACAGAATTCCAACTTTTAAAAAGATCAATAAGTTTATAATGATTGTTTTCAAATATTTTATTCAAATTTTGTTTAAATATATTTGGATCATTTAAATTGTTAAATAATCCATCTTGTTCTTTTTTTGATAATAAACTTTTTTCTAAATTTGTTTTGAAATAATTTTTAAAGAAAATTTCATTATTTATTCTCCTATAGCCAATTGAAATATGTGTTTCATTTTTAGTAATAAATTCTTTTACATCAGGAATTTGCTCACTAAAAGCATAAAACTCTTTATATAGAATATCACCTTTCTTCATCTTTCCTATATTGTATTTCAATTTAGATAAAAAATCGGGAAACAAAGCAGATACAATGCTAAGATTTTTATCTGCAAATCCTCTTATAAATTTTTCAATATCATATTTTTCTTGATAGTTATATTTAAAAATATATTTGTCTTCTTCATCTAAGATAATTCCTTTATTTATAAGCACATCCCAATTATCTCTTATATATATGTATAATTGGGGTTCAAATACTTCTATTGCAGTAATTCCTATCAAATCTTGAATGTTTATATCTTCATCTTTATAAGCACTATATATAAATTCGAACGTATTAAAGAATCGTTTTAAATCTCTGTAATTTTTGATATACTTGTCTTTAATAGCCAAATCATACATTTTTTCTATTAATTCAACATTTTTATATTCGGGATTGTGTACTTTTATATTTGATACATCTAGCATAAATTTTGTTTTTAAAAATTCAGGATCAATTAACGGAAGATTTTTTTCTACTTGAACAATTTTTTTAATATAATCCTGTATATCAATTCCAGATTCTGATTTTTCAAATTGTTTTTCTATATTTTCTTTATCATAAGCCAAAAGATATATCATGTTAGGGAAATCGGCTATAATTTTCACGGTCTTAAACATTAATAAAATTTCTTCGGGGATTAATCTATCAAGATCATCAACTATTACAATAATTTTTTTATTACAATCTTTCAAGGACTCATCTATTTTATCTTTTATATCTTGTTCAGATTTATTCATAAATATTTTTTCAATAGCTGATAAATCTATGCTATGAGCAATTTTTGCATACTCTTTTATAAGTTTTGATGCATGATTTAAACAATTACTGTCATCTTTAGCTAATTCTTTAGATATAGCCCTAAAAAAAGCAGCCAACATTTCTTTTGCATCAGTGTAATTCCAAGGATTAAAATATATAGTGACAAAATCTGAATCTTTTTTGCCGAATATCCAATCATAAACCTTGCTTATAAATTTATGTAATAGTATATACAACATCCCTACAATGATTAACATTAATACAAATGGATTTATTTTAAGAATATCACCCCAAAATCTAAAGGTAAAAAGATTATAATCAAATATAAAATGGTTAAAAAATAAAAACACAGATAAAACAGAAATTGTAATTAGATTTATCCAGAAACTAGTATCATATTTTTTAACAATCGATGCAGGCGGTTCCAAGATTTTATCTGCATCTACATAAGTACCCAATTTTTCTTTTTTATACAAACATCTTAAATAAGCTAATGCCATGTTTATGGTAGATGTTTTGCCATCTCCCCATTTTGCACATACACCCATAACAAAACTATCTTTAGAATCTTTTAATCCTAAAATACCTTTTGCTAAATAAAATGCAAATGATTTTTGTTCTAATTCATCATCTAAAGGCGATTGTATTGGTTTATCTGTTTCCATAAAAAATCCTCACGCTATTTAACGTATAATTTAATATATTTACTAAATAATTAAACCAATTATAGCATATTTACTAATAAATAACTTGTGGGTTTTCTTTTCTCATTCTACTTTTTTCAAAAACTAAAATTGATTTAGTATGGATTGCTTCATATTCATTCGCAATGACTGCAAGGATTTACTCTCTTTTATTTACACCACTCTATTTACCCCTGCTTACTTTTTTCAAAAGAAACTAAAAATAACTTGAACTTGGACAACTATAAATAAAACGTAATTTGTTGTTTTTCTTTTGTCTTACTTTTCTTTTTGCAAAAGAAAAGTAAGTTATTTGTAGATATTAGAATAATTCCAATAACTCTTAAGGACTTTTCTCAAATAATCTTGAGTTTCAGGGTAAGGGATTTTTTCTACAAAGTCATCAAAATCAACATAATTCAAATTCTTTTTCCAATTAGTAACAGACGCCCAACCGCCATTATAAGCCATAATAGCAGACATATCTTTATTATTTAGAGCTTTACGCATTTTAGCATAATACAAGCAACCCAACTGTATATTGGATTCAGGATTAAGCAAATCATTTCTCAATCCGTACGCTCTAGCTATTTCGCCACCTGTTGCAGGCATTAACTGCATCAAGCCTTGTGCCCCCACAGGACTTTGTGCTTGTGAGTTAAAGTGACTTTCTTCTTTTATAATAGAAAGTATTATTATAGGATTTTCATTATCTACATACTTTTTTACATACTCATAATAGTGAACCGGATAAACTAAGCGCCATCTTGCATCTCTGAAATCTGGTTTAGGATAAATCTTGTCCATTGCTTCTCTTGCAACAAGAGCCGATTGAGTATAATTTCCCTTTTTGTAGTCCACCCAACTTTGTACAAACTCATCATTTTTATATATTTCAGCAACAAAATCATAATCACCAAGCTGAGCAAGTTTTAAAACAAGGTCTTTTTCATCTTTGTTATTTATAGGAAATACAACTGGTTTTATTTTTAAATTTTTATCTGACAACATTGGAGCTCTGTCATTAAGTTTGGCGTTCGCTCTCATACTATAATAACTATCAGGATATTTTTCTAAAACCCCATTATAGTATTCTGCTGCGGTATCATTTCTATGGCATTTTTCATAAAGTTTGCCCATCCAATACATAACGGCAGGAGCAGAATTTGTGTCCCCAAAATTTGCTAGATGTAATTGCCCAAGTTTAATTGCTTCTTCATATTTTCCTTGATTAATTTTTGAATAGAAAACTTTATAAAGAGCTTCTCCGGTAAATTGAGAATTTGGGAATTTATTGAACAATGCCGCATATTTCTGAGGAGTAATTGAAGTTGGAGAATATTTTGCATCAAGATACATCAAATAATCTGCGCCATTTGAATGTGGATTGAGAGCCAAAAGTGCCCTTATTGTATTTAATTTTGTGTTTGATATTGAAATGTAAGAATCAATTACGCTATATATGTCGTCTTTAGTCGCACATGAAGAATAAACATTTAACCCTTTATCAACAAATTTTTTCGCTTCATCGTATTTCCCGATTTTAAAATCAGCTTTCGCAAAAGTTGCCCAACTGTATTTTATAGTAGTTTTTTTATAAAATTTGATTGATTCATTATATTTTTCTTGTTTCAGGTATGAATTAGCTATTTTTAAATTATCAGAGTTTGATAATTTAACCCCTGAAGCTACGATTCTATCAATCGATTTTTGTGTAAATCTTCCATTAGGAGAAAGCACAATATAATTTATAAGATGAGAAACACCATTTTTATCAATTAGCCCCAAATAATATTCAGCAGCTTTTGCAAATTCAGTATTTTTATCTCTTCTTATTATGTGTTTAAAATGTCTTTCTGAAGCGTGTAAATCATTACTTTGGTATAGTAAAACCGCAAGATTATACTCACTCACAGGATCAAATGGAGATACAGGGTATCGTGCCAGTATTAAATCATAGTTTCTGATTGCAGATTTTGTATCCCCGACAAGTGTTGCACTTCTAGCTTGTCTGAATACTGCAGCCGGTTTCAAAACAGAGAAATTAGATACCTGCGAAAACTGATAATATGAATTCTGATAGTCATGACTTTTATAAAAAGCCATTCCCTTGGAATATCTATTCATATCAGATGCTTCTGATAATTTTTTATTTACCGAGATTGCAGCGAATATACAGGCAAGGCCCAGCAATATAATTAAAAAAATCTTTTTCTTTGGCATAAAACTTTATCTCAAATATAACCACAAATATTACTCTATGAAATATTATCACAAATTAATATTTTATGTGGATTAACTAATCCCAAACTCATTTTAGCATGGAGTATGCAAAAAAAGAAATCCTCAGTTATAAAAAACTATATTCTTGACCCTGAAGCGGTAACTATATCCTCTGATATAAGAGATAAAAATAAAAAATCTTATCAGACGAATCCTATTGGGTATATTAGATTATCTATTGAAGAAAAGAGCATGCGAAAAAATTAAGAATTTCCCAGTATCCTCATACAATAAAAAGGGAACAATTTCTTGCCCCCCTTAAAATGGAGTTTAACTAACACTAAATTATCTTTTGCTGAGCTATCCCTGCTCAACTGAAGATTAGTATTATGAACTTACTAACCTCATCGCTTCTTCTAATAACTCTTTGTTTGATTTAATCAACGCATTAACAAGCTCCATTTGAACTTTAGCAGCTTGATAATTTGCCATGTTACCTTTAAAATCGGAATTTGATTGTTCTATCAACCCTGAACGGATTGCTCCTCGACCGATTACCGGTTTCCCTGATTCTTCTGTTTCCACAAACTGTCCTTGTTTTACTTCATACAATCCTCCAGAATTATGGAAGTTTGCGGTTGCAACTTTATATAATGGAACTGAACGTTTGCCACCGTCGGCTTTTCCGTAGATAGTTCCATCTTCTTTTATTTCATACTCATCATATTTACCCATGTATTTCCCATTATTAGGATCAATCCACATTTTGATATTAGTTGTAGGAATACTTAGAGCTCCACCTTTGAGAGCAGTTTCTTGATATAAATCAGAACTGATTGATTTTGTCCCAGCCATGATTTCACCATTATCGTTCAAAATATAACCCTGAACGGCAGAACCTTCTTTATTTTTATAGACGCCTTCTGAGTCAAAAGTAAATTCACCCAGTCTTGTATACCCAGTTTTTCCTTCGCTATTTCTTGTTACAAAAAAACCAGCACCTTCAAAGAATAAGTTTTCATTTGAAGTTCCGGGAGAAGATTTACCTTGGCCAATGTTCTTTTGAGGATTATCGTTTATTGCTCCACCTAAAAAAGTACTAAAGTTAACTCTGCTTTCTCTGAATCCAGGAGTGTACATATTCGTCATATTATCAGCTAACGTTTCCATCCAGTGAGTTGTCGCTCTTTGTGTGTTTAGTGCAGTTGTAAATGAATCATACATGTGATTCTCTCCTTTTATTCGTGTGTAGTTTTCTCTCTGTGTGCATTTGCCATTTTTATTGTGTTAAGTACTTCTGCCATGTCAAGCTCAGGAACTGAATCCTCACTAATAGGCGTGTATTCTAAGTTTCCATAGTTTATATTTTGTTCTTCAAACTTTTGTCTTAAAAGATATAGATTATTCTTTAACCCCTCTTCAAGCTCTTTGCTTGATGTAAGAAAATTTGCTGAAATCTTTCCTTCCCCGTCTATTTTTATAATGACAGAAATTTCATTGTCAAAATCAATCCTAAATATTTTTTTATTTAGAATTGAATCTTTCAGCATAGCAAGGAATTTTTCAGATAAAACTGATGCTTTTTCTGAATTATCATTCATTAAGCCAGATGAATCTGCAGTTCCTTGTTTTAGTAAATCTGTTATATAATCAACATCTTCACCAGTAATATTTGAAAGATCTATTCTTCTTATCTTACTTTTGCTTTCTTCAATTGCCTGAGCCAAAATAGATTCTGCAACCTTAACTTTATTCTCAGGTCTTGCTTCCACTCTTGCTTGGTTATGAATACTTGTTAATTCTGTTAAAAGATCCATATCTTCTTCACCATTGTGAGAAAAATCATCACTTGTTAACTGTTTATGTTCAGTTTTCGGATTAACCATTGCCAAGTTTTCTTCATCGGTGGATAAAATTGATAAATCTTCTAACAACTCATCCTGCGTTTCGTGCAAAACATCATCATTATCTTTCTTCTTAGGTTCAAATACTTCTTCTTCGTTTGTGCCTAAATCTATCGACGTTTTTAAAGCTGTATCCTCACTAGAATCGCCTCCCTTAGCTTCTGACATAATCTTGGACACAAGTACAGAAAGTTCTTCAGATGGTTCGCCTTCACACGTTGAACCTGACATATTTTCTAATTCTTTTTTACTTTTCGAAATTTTAATTGCAGACATATTGACTTTCGTCGACATTTCCATAAGTTTAAGCATCCTTGATTCATCCGCTACGACTTTTGGAAGCTGAGATTTTTCAGCTGTGTCTGATTTAGCCCCGGAACGATTTTTTGCGACAGTTTGGTTCTCATCATCAGTAGACAAAATAGATTCGTCTTCATCTAATTCTCTTTGTGTTTCCCTAAGTTTTCCAGATATTTCCTCATCATCAAGCATGGACGAAAACCCCTCACCCTCAAAATTAAAATTTTGATTGTTCTGGGATTTCAGCTTATCATCCTTTATTGGAGTATATGCATCGATTTTATTAGAAAACACAGGTACCTCTTTCTAATGGTTTGAACGGATAAAAATGGTTTTTCTTTATTCTTTTTCGCTGTTTTCCTCCTTATAGAGTAGAATAAGCACCCCTAACACTATGAGACTGACACTCGAGGACAAAAATAAGATTTTTGTCCTTTTTGTATTGGTCTTACTACGTTTATAATGATTTATAAACGTTCTGCAAATTATTTAAGACCAAAACTTTATTACCCAACTGGGCATCTAAATACGTTCAGGTAGGTTATAGTTTTTTTTGCTTGGATTTGTAACATGATTAATGTGCGACTTGTGTCGGCTCAATAAAAAAGGAGAAATTATGAAAAAAACATTATTAACTGCAACGCTATTAATTGCGCTTGCTGCATCAACAGTCTCAGCTAACGCTTTTTGTTGGCAAAACATGAACCCTGCAAACTGGGGTACTTGTCCAAAATGTCAAAAAGTTTGTAAGAAAACCTGTCCATGTGAAAAGAAATCTTGTCCATGCCAAAAGAAAAGTAGTCCTTGTGACTGTGACCCATGCAAAAAATCAGCATGTCCAACTACTTGTGATCCTTGTGCACAAAAAGCTCCAGCTTGCGATGCATGTGATCAAATACAAAAACATGCAGATAACTAATTTCTGTTAAGGATTAACATTAGTCTTATCTAATTAATAACTGTGGGAAATAACTTAGTTATTTTTCACAGTTTTTATTTTGCTGTTCCTGCATAATTTTAACAATTTCATCTTGTTCAAGCTTGTCGTGAACCTGAGAATTTATTTCCCCACCTATCAAAACCAACATGGAAGTGAAATAAAACCAAATCATTAGAACCGCAAACGCAGCAATAGTCCCATATACTAAATTATAAGTATGCAATTTATTAACGTAAATTGAAAATCCGCCTGAAGCTAATAACCAAATTGTACAGAAAAATAGAGTTCCCGGAAGGGCACTTTTTCTTTTCAATTTATCAGACCAACTGACATCAGGGAAAATATAATAATGCAAAAATGCCATACAGAATAAAGCCAAAAAGGCTATTGGCCATCTTACGGCCAACATAAATTCTGCGGTATATGGACTAAGAGATGTGTAAGCCATCAAAAATCTTACAATAACCTTCCCAAAGATAATTAAATTTATACTCAAGAATAATACAAGAGTGTTTACTGCAACCATCACAAGTGATAATAACCTTGTATAAACAAACGGCCTTGTTTCTTCAGCCTTATATGCTCTGTTCAAACCCTTTATTACAACAGATAATGCATTCATAGACATAAACATCGTTAACAATATACCTGCAATTGCGACTGTTCCACCTCTGTGGAATCCAAGGACCTGATTAAGAACACCCCTTATAAGGCATATTGAATCATCTGGCATAACTCTCTCTAAAAATAGAAATAATGGAGCCATAAAATAATTTCTACCAATAATTGTAAACAATGACATCAGAAACAACATAAATGGAAAAATCCCAATTACAAGCATATAACTCATTTCAGCAGCCATGCCGGAAAAATCGTTGTCAATAATAGACTTTACAGTTTTTACAATAAAATCTATTGCCTTACCCATTCTGAGTCTCCTCAATTGATTTAAGAATTTTCTTTATAGACCCTTCAACATTTGCTTTTACTGTACACCCAGCAGCAAACGTATGACCGCCACCACCAAAGATACCACAAATTTTAGCTACGTCGGCCTTTTTACTCCTCATTGAAATTTTTGAAGTTTTTGAATCAATTTCCTTAACTAAAAAAGAAACATCAGTTGTTTCTATTGCTCTTAAAGTTTCCACAAGTCCTTCTGTAGAATCTTCTTCTGCATTAAATTTTTCTAAATCTTTTTTGTATACGGCTGTATACGCTATTTTATCATCCTTAGAGAATTGCGCTTTACTTAGGCAATAGCTTTGAAACATAACAAAATTCTTTGATTTTAATTCATAACAATTTTTATATATTTCATTTGGATTAACACCAAGGCTTACTAATTCTGAAGCAATCTTGAAAACTTTTTCTGAAGTATTTGTATATCTGAATCCACCTGTATCAGTCAATATAGCTGTATATAAACCAATAGCGGTCTCAAGAGTTAAATTCCAATTCAACTCTTTAAAAATATCAAATAAAACTTCACCAGTTGAACTTGATTTTGGGTCAACAAAATTTATATCCCCAAACCCATCATTAGTTTTATGGTGGTCAATATTAACGCTTACCGTTGCTTTGTCAAAAAGAATTTTCGAATTTGATAATCTATCAATAGCAGCAACATCAAGACTAATAACAAGGTCATATACTAAAGAAGAATCGAACCCAAATTTCGCATCTGGAATTGAAGGTAAAAATTTATAACTACTTGGGAGATGCCCAATTATAAGCATGTCTGCTTTTTTCTTATATCTGTCATAAATTGCCGTATAAATAGCACTTGTAGAACCCAATGCATCGCCATCAGGATTTATATGAGAAACAAGTAATATCTTTTTTGATGTTTTTATTAACTCTTCCAGTTGACCTAATTTCATTATATAATAGTAGCACAAAAACTTTTCTTTAGGAGTGTGTAAACATATGAAAAAAGTACTTTATACCGATTTTGAAGGCATAGATACAGTTATCGCTGATTTAATGGAAAACAAGGACATTAAAAAAGCTGTAACACGCTCAAACCTTTACAAATTCTGGAAGAAAATCGTAGGAGAAAAATTTGCGGAAAAATCTAAACCTTTTAGTATGATAGGTGGAGGAACAATGGTTATTGCCTGTGAAAATACTGTTGTTTCTCAGGAGCTTACATTTATAAAACTACAACTACTTCAAAAATTTGCACCATATCTTAAATCCTTAAAAATTACCCTAAAGGACTTAAAATTCGACCCTAAAAAATGGTAGGATAAAGTATAAACCATACAAGTGAAATGCAATAAATTATAAATTTTCGAATTTTCTGTATTTTTATATTGAAATTAAGTGGAAATTATACTACGATAGTGTAAAGGATTAGTATAAAAGAGGACTTATTAAATGGCTGTAAGAAAAATTGTAAAGTACGGGACACCCTCATTGAGAGAAAAATCAAAAGAAGTACATAAATTTTCACAAAAAATAAAAATCCTTGCTAAAGATTTATTGGATACTATGTACATCAACAATGGCGTTGGACTTGCCGCTCCTCAAGTAGGAGAAAATATTAGAATGTTTGTTATTGATACTTCAACAGGCGATGAACCTCTTAATCCTCTAGTCTTTATCAATCCTAAAATTATTAAAAAATCAGGAGCTGTAATTCGAGAAGAAGGATGTTTAAGTTTTCCTGCTGCATATACAAAGGTCCTAAGATATAAAAATGTTATGATAAAAGCTCTTGATAGAAATGGAAAACCTTTTATATTAGAAGCGAGCGATGGAACTCTTTTGGCAATAGCCATGCAACACGAAAATGACCATTTAGATGGGATTTTGTTTATTGATCACACCATAAACAGATTTGAAGCTGACGAAATTTTGGCTAAACACGACCTTCCACCTGTTGAAATAGATAAAATAATTGATGAACCTGAACTAAAAGCAGAACTAGGGAAAACTGAAAAAAATGATTAATATAATATTTTTTGGAACTCCACTCATAGCATTAAAATCTTTAGAATATTTGTTTAATTCAGAAAACATAAATGTTCTTGCGGTAGTAACTCAACCTGATAAACCAGCAGGCAGAGGACATAAACTAACAATGTCACCAATTAAAGTGTTTGCTCTGGAACATAATTTACCAATATTTCAACCAAAATCAATAAGAAAAGAACCTGATGTTATAGAGGAATTAAAAAAACTTAATCCTGACTTTTTTGTAACGTTTGCATTCGGTCAAATTTTGTCGCAAGAAGTTTTAGATATTCCAGAATATGAAACAATAAACCTTCACGCATCACTGCTTCCAAAATACAGAGGAGCAAATCCTATTCAACGTGTTTTGATTGATGGAGAAGAAGAAACAGGGATTTGCACAATGATAACAGAACTTGGAGTTGATTGTGGTGATATTTGCAAAAAACAAATTATTAAAATATCTGAAAACATGAACTGCGAAAATCTTTATGAAGAAATATCAGATGATGCACCTGAACTCATTGAAACAACACTTATCGGAATGTATGAACATAAACTTTGTCCCATTCCGCAATTTGAAGATGGAATATGTATTGCGCCTAAAGTAACCAAAGAAGAAACAAAAATTGATTGGAGCAAATCAGCCAAACAAATTCATAACCTTATAAGAGGAATTTATAAATCTCCGAGTGCGTATTTTGTATATGATAATAAAATAATAAAAGTTTTAGAAACTAGAACAGCAGAATACCGCCAACCTATGGAATTTTATAAAAATTATGAACTTGGATCAATTGTCGGAACAACAAAAGACGGGATTGAAGTTTTAACAGGTGATGGCATTCTTAAAATTTTAGTTGTTAAACCAGAAGGTAAGGGCGAAATGCAAGCAACTGCTTGGCACAATGGAATCCGAAACAGAAAGGTACACCAATAATATGGCGACAAAAGGTATTAGAGGCGCAATAACAGTAGAAGAAAATTCAGAAGAATCAATAAAAGAAGCAACAATTGAATTGTTAAAAGAGCTTATAAAAGAAAATAAAATTAAGAAAGAAGATATTTCTCACGCTATTTTTACTTTGACTGATGACTTGAACGCAGAATTCCCAGCAAAATATGCAAGACACGATTTTGGGTGGGAAAAAGTTGCGATGATGTGTTTTCACGAACTTGATGTACCAAATTCTATTCCTATGTGTCTTAGAATTTTGGTTGTAGCGAACTGCGGTAAAGACTTTGAGCCTAAATTTGTATACTTAAAAGATGCAGCAAAACTTAGAAAATAGGTAAAATAATGCACAAAATCCTGATTGTTGATGATACGCACGCTTGGTGTGAGTTCCATAAAATAAATATAACAGAGCTTTTTTTAGAAAAAGGGGTAAAAGACTACTGTATTGATGTCGCTGAATCAGCTAGAGACGGGCTCGATAGACTATACGAAAATACCTCTTCACCTTACGATTTGATTGTCACTGACCTTCAGATGGAAGAAGATTTTGCACCAAAATATGCGGGAGAATGGTTTGTTGAACAATCAAAAAATCTTTCAAGTTACAAAAATACAAAAATTGTAATCTCATCAGGTTGTTATAACATTAAAAATATCGCAGAATCTTTAGGAGTCGATTGTATTCCCAAAAGAGTTGCCTGCACAGACGTTAATGAATACAAAAATACAATTGCAAAATGCCTGAAATTGGGAAATATAAAGTAGGTCGGATTTACTAATCCGACAATATAAAAGGAACAAAATGGAAGAATTAGAGCCTAAAAAAGTTATTGGATTAATGTCGGGAACCTCCTGCGACTCAATAGACGCTGGGCTTTGTTTGGTTAACCCCGATTTAAGTGTAGAATTGATAGCAGGAATAAATTATAAATACCCACCACATATTCAATCGAAAATTTTTCAAGCGTTCTCTCAAGATATAACTCTAAAAGAATTATGCCAATTGAATTTTGCAATAGGAGAATGTTTTTCTCAAGCGGCAAACACTTTAATTTCAGAACACGGAAAGCCTGATTTTATCTCAAGTCACGGACAAACTGTTTACCATTTCCCTTATGATGAAAAACTTGATGATATCAATCTTAAAAGCACATTGCAAATTGGCGAAAGTGCTGTTATTGCAGCTAAAACAGGTTGTATGACCATATCAAACTTTAGAGAAAATGATATCGCACACAACGGTCAAGGAGCTCCACTTGTTTCATTCGCAGATAGACAATGGTTTAAAAATGCCGCTGTCCAAAATATTGGAGGAATTTCAAATGTTACAGTCGTCAGTGACGATTGCCTCCCATTCGGTTTTGACACAGGTTGTGGGAATATAATGATTGACTACTGCACGAGAAAATTCTTTAACCAGCCTTATGATAAAGATGGTGAAATAGCTAAAAGCGGAACGATTTCTGATAGCTGGCTAAATTGTCTTTTAGAAGATGAATATTATTTCTTGAATCCGCCAAAAACAACAGGTAGAGAATATTTTTCACCCAAATATATTGAGGCAATTTTAAAACTGGCTCCACAAAATCATGAAGATATTATTGCGACGCTAACAGCCCTCACAGCTAAAACAATAGCTCAAGCGTATGAAAGGTTTGTCTACCCTAATGCACATATAAATGAAGTCATCGTTGGAGGTGGAGGAGCCTATAACAAATATATGATGAAACTTTTAAGAGGATACATCCCTCGTCATATAGAACTCAAAACCCACGAAGATTATGGGATTTCTAATAACTTTAAAGAAGTAATGGCATTTGCACTTTTAGGATACTGTACTTATTATAAAATTCCAAATAACGTTCCTTCTTGTACAGGAGCAGACAAATCTGTCGTACTTGGGAAAATTACGTATCCAAATTGATCACGTCATTTCCTTTTGCCTCTTTAAGGAGGAGGTGAAAAATAATATATAAATATAGACTTATACCAAAAACTCGTGATATAATCAGGTTAAGTTGGAGGAAGTAATTATGGGAATTAAACCTTGGGAAGAATATTTTATGGATCTAGCAAAAACTTGCGCTTCACGTTCTAATTGTATTAGAGCAAACGTTGGTGCAGTTATTGTTGGAGATGACAGAAAAATTAAAGCTACAGGATATAATGGAACACCTTCTGGCGTTGAATCTTGCTACGAACGTGGCGAATGCTACAGAATAAAACATAACATTCCATCTGGAACAAGATATGAGACTTGCAGATCAATCCATGCGGAACAAAACGCTATCATTCAAGCTGGACAGGATAGATGCATGGGCACTTCTATGTATATTTATGGTCACAACTTCATCTGTATTTTGTGCAAAAGATTTATTATCCAAGCAGGTATCAAACAAGTATTTTTGAGAAAAGATGATAATTCTCCAATTATCATGGTTACTGCTGAAGAAATAAGAAATGAACTAAATGCGAGAGAAGAAGTCGTAGTATAAAATAAATTGATTTATAAAAAGTTTTTGCGAGCAGAGAATTTATATTCTCTGCTCGTTTTATTAACTTTTATTAAAAAACTAGCAAATTTTATTCTTAACAGATTTTAACTATTCACATACCATAGTTAATTTAAAAGAAAGGACCACATTATGCAACTAAATACTATGAACCCCAATATAAGAACAAATTTCAAATCAGTAAAAGTTACACTAAAAAATACTAAAGCAATGAGTTCTGATATGAAAATGCAAGAAGACACAACCCTAAAAGCAAATGGATTTACAGTAAAAGGGTATTCTAAACTAAAAGGAGATATTAGAGATTCAGATTATTATAAGAACTATTTTATAATAACTCATCCAGATAAACAAAAAGAAAGAAAATTAAATATGGTTATCAAAGAGGATATAAACAAAAATAAAAATTCTAAGGATTATCCCTATAAAGAATCAGAATTTATTGATGATACCCCCAAGAAATCAAGTTTAAGCAGAAGAATTGAGGAGGAGTTTAATCCTCCGGAATCAGATTATCCTTAAATTCTCAAAAATCTGCAAAGTTAATAAGACACATACTAAAACTAAATTCCCAACATGAAATACTGTTGGGAATTTGTTTATTATATAACTTCCATTAATAACTGTATAGAAATTTGTCAGATAATCGACTATTATTAGAATTATGCCATTCAGATACAGACTGCAAAAAATTCTGGAATTCAGAATCAGAAAAAAAGAGGAGCAAGAGACTGTTGTACAAAAAGCACAACAGGCAGTTAATGAAGCACAGGCTAATATCGACCGCAACAACGATGAGATTGCACAAACTATAATGGCGAAAAGACAATCAGATTATAGGATGATGGACTATTACGACAAATATTTGCACCATTTGTGGGATAAGGCAGAAGAATTACAAAAGAAAAAAGACGAGGTCCAAAAAATTCTTGATGAAGAAATGCAAAAACTGATAAAATGCGAACAAGAAGTTAAGGTACTTGAAAACCATAAAGACAAACAAAAAGAACAGTATCTTGCAGAAGAAAAGGCCGCAGAACTGAAAATGTTCTCTGAACTAGGGGTACAGAGATTCTTTATCCAATCACAAGAAAGAAAAGAAGAAGAAGCTGAAATAGAAGAACTTGAAAACCAAGATGAGTATTAAAGTAAAATTGTGAGACTATTTTGATTTATTAAAAACTTTCTCCGCATTTTTGTAAAACATTTTGTCTAATATTTCTTGAGCCCTATTTTCATCTGGGAAATTGTCGTTTACAGCCTTCTCAATTTCATTAACCCTTGAAAAATAACCATTTTTATTGCCCATTGGTCCAAGAGGTGTATCTGTCCCAAATAAGATTCTATCTTCAAGCCCATCCTTTAGAGCTTTAACAATCAAAGGTGTTTCAGCCCAAGATACTTCAAGATAAAGATTTGTTTTTTTTGACTCATTTAAATCTTTAACCAAGTTTAATGGTTGATACTTATCCCAGCCCCCAAGATTTATATGGTACATTACAACCGGAACGTCAGGAGCTTTTTTATAAAGTGATTCAGCAAATTTTGCTATTACTTTTGGGTCAGCAGGCCACACTTCCCCACGATTTTGAGCTTCACCAGCGGTATGGAAAAAACATGGCATTTTATATTTTGCCGCTAAATCAAGAAATGGTTTATAACTTAAATCTGTAGGAGGTCTCCCTGTATGAGTAGGATGGAATTTAAAACCACTAATTTTATCATGGTTATTTTCAATAAAATAAAAGCTTCAAACCTTTCAACGTTATCACATAATGGGTCACAAACTGCCTGCGGTAAGAACTTTAGACCATCCTCAGGACTTTTTTCATTTTCTTTTTGGCATTTATCTAACATTATCTCGTTTGCCTTTATAAAATCCATACGAGGTTTCCCTTCTCTTTGGTTTTCTGACAAAAGCCCATCTAGATTTGAAACTGAAACATACTTAACAGGTGGTTGCCCCTCATCAGCCGTAGTTGCTGATTTTATTATCCCAAGTGTTAAGTGCCTATCTATGCCCTGATCATTAAAAGTTCGATTTTCATCCATAATATGTCCGTGAGCATCTATTATTTTTGACACATGAGCAGAACAAAATGGAATGAAATTAGCTCGATAAGTTGACGCTGAAACATTTTGAGTAAAACCCATTTCAGAAGTTTGTGATTGGACATTGGGAGTATTGGATTTAGAATCCCTATTCAGGTTAAATTTTTGTATATTTTTGTTTGAATTAGCAATAATCATAAAAAATACCAGATTCTTGATTTTTAGAGTAATTAATATATGTTTAAATAAAACGTATAAAACAATAAATATGCGCTTTTCACTAGATTTATTTACAAAAATCAATCTTTATGATATTTCCTCAAGAATTTTCTCAGAGAAATAAGCTCAATTATATTTTGGAATATATGTGGATTTTAATTGCACACACTAAAAACTGATTCCGCCTGTATTTCACTAACAGGTTCAAATCTTGCTTGGAGACTTCTAATGGATATAATTCTATCTATTAAAGTCGGGTGTGTTGAAGATATTTCAGCCATCCAAGTCCAAAAACCTCTTTCATATTGTGCATTTTTAATTAATGCTTCAACATTTACTTTTTTGTATAATTTTTTGCCTGAAATTAAGACTAGCATACCATTTAGTGCATTTTTGTGTGCAAGTGCTGTTGCAAAATTATCACAAGTTCTCTCACAAGCCCTTGAATAAGCGGTGCCTAGAAAAGGTATAATTTCTGCGCCAATAACATATCGTTTTTTTGCCATATGTTTTCTTTTAATATGTGCCAGCTCATGTGCAATAATAAAATTCACTGCATCCTCACCCTCTTCATAGGCAAGATCTAATACTTCAGAATATATCACCATGAAATCACGAGAACAAAATCTTGTAGCAAACGCATTTAATGCTCCACCTTCTTGCATCAAATATGCTGATGGAACTTTTGTTAAACCTAATTGTTCTGAATATTTTTCTATTTTTGCATAGATATCACCAAATTGGTTTGATGTAATCTGAACTGAATTATGCTTTATAGTCCCAATAGTTATCCCGTGTGCCAATAAAACCAAAGGGAAAAGAAATAAAATATACACCATTCCAATAACAGAAACTGCAAGAATAATATAGATTATCACAGAAATAATAAGCATTATGGAGAAATAGACATTCTCACTTGAATCCTCCAGTGAATCAAAATCTAAATTTTCCATAAAATACCTCCATTACTTCTAATTACTATCTTCATATTTTAATATACAACAGATTTTATATATTTTTTTCATATATTTACTTTTATCGATATCGGAGAATAAGGCTATTTTTGCCCAAATCATGCCCGAATAGCCACTTACAAAGATTCTTCCACAAAATAAGATCAACACATAAAAAAAGATGAGTAATCTAATTTTTATGAAAATAATTAAAATTAAAACTATCTCCCAACAACTTTAATGTTTATATAGCCTTTTACTTAAATATGACGGCCAATAACTAAATCTCTCAAAAAATAGAATAAAGCTTTTGGTTCTTTTTTCCAGTTCCAATTTTTATAAAAATTTTGTTCTATTTCAATATTTTCATCATGGGTAAATTCTCTGTTTTTCTTTAAGGTACTTTGAAGATTTTTAGGCATTGCTTTTGAATATGAGTAGCAAACCATCGCAAGCCCAGGCTTATTGCCATACCTTAACATTTGTTCAGGCTTCATTTCATTTACTTCTTTAGGTATCCACGGTCTTGGTCCTACTAATGACATATCACCTTTTATAATATTCCAGAATTGTGGCAATTCATCTATACCGTGTTTTCTTATAAATTTCCCTACCTTTGTAACTCTTGAATCATGGGCTCTATCACCATTTCCCTGCAAGGCTAGATTGTTTTTCATAGATCTCAATTTATATATGACAAAAGGCTTGCCATTTTCACCAATTCTAACTTGCTTAAATATCAATGGACCTTTGGAATCAAGCTTAAGGGCAATTGCTGAGATAGCAAGAATCGGGGATGTTATCAACAACGCCAATGAGGAAAAAGCGACATCTATCCCTCTTTTCAATTTATATTGACGTTTATAATTCGTTTGGAGCGAATATTGTTTGGAATAAGTTTCAATACCTTCTTGTAAATCTTCTCTCAACATAGGAGTACTATATGTTTTATTCAACATAGCATTTTTTGTACTATTAAAAATTTTAAAATTTAACATACAATTATCTCCGACAAAAACTATAATACGGGTGAAATAAAATATTTGTTATTAAATTCACAAAAAAAACAAAAACAATTAATAAAACTTTACGCAACAAAGAAATCTATTACATATATTATAAAATATACTCAAGTCGACTAATAGTGTATATCTTACACGATTAAATTAAGGCACTATTTTTGAAATCTTTTCTATTTTTAAACAATAAATACGCTGACTGACTAATACTAAATCTAAAGCATGTAACCCAGTAAACATAGGCATTTTAGTAAAGTTTTATTACAAGTTCGTATTTTACTCACAAGATATTTTTTGTTCAATGTTTATACCAATGTTATGCACACGAATAATAACACCTCTTTTAGGGGAATAACACCTTATAGTGTAACTTCAGGACTTGATACAAATGTATTTTTGAACAAGGCCTTATTTGATGTTACCGGTTCTGATGCACCATGGGTTATTATGGCTAATAATAAAGAAGAGAGACGAGAAAGAATAAATAGAGCTACCGTTAGTTTTGGTTTAATTTTTCTTTCTCCATTAATGGCGCTTCCGCTTATAAATAGATTAGCTATGAAAAAACTTACACCTAAAGTGTTTTCAAAAGAGTGGCAAGCCATTAAACTTTCAAATAGTTATCTTGGGAATGCAGAAGACACAAAAAATGGGTTGAACCAACTTAGCAAAGATTTGAAAATCGATTTTAAACCTATTATTGATAAAGTTGGTGGCGATTATGAGAAATTAAGAAAAAAAATAGTAGTAGCAAAAAATATCGTCCTCGCTAGTGATTTTGCTCTTGTTACAGGAAGTTTTGGACATATAGGATTTTACAATAACAGGCAAACAGAAAAGAAAACCGGTTCTAGTGGGTATTCTGCAGAAATATCTATGGCAGACAAAGATACTGTAAATAAAAGAGCCGAAAATTATAAAAAGACTAGCAAAACAAAATACAAAATATTTTTAACAACATTAGGAGCTTTAGTTCTGGGAGTTCCTCTTGCAATAGCACATGGATTGAACACAAAGAAAATAAACAAGTTTAGCAATTTTGTAAAAAAACATGCCAGCAAATTTGATTATAATGATGCAATATTTATGGACAGATTACCTTTAGCCTTGGGACTTGGGGTTGCTCATTTAGGGATAAATCTAGCATCAAGAAACAAAACCGAAACAAAAGACAATGCCATACGTTCTTCAATTCCTTTTGCAATATTCTTTGGTGGAGATTTATTGATGGCGCGAATATTATCAAACATTTCTGATAGGTTGTTAGGAACAAAACTGACAAAACCCGCGAAGAAACCAAATTTCTTAACCAAAATCCTTCCACCTGTTAAAAAACTGAAAGATTTAAAAAATATTAATCATCCTCTAACAAAAACAATGGGTGTGGGAATTTTTTGGTTCAACTTTGTAACTTTAGCTGCAACAATGGGCATTTTGACCCCTTATCTAATAAACAAGATTATAAAAAAAGATATAGAAAAAGATAGTCATCCTAACAAAATTGCTTCACTGAACAAAAAAACTTTTTCAAGTACTTTTAAAAAATTACAACTGAGCAATCGGAACAACTAATTAATCACTCAATATGTGTTCAGGAAGAGCTTTGGGCTCAATTATTTCCGCATAAGGGATTTTTTCCATGTATGATTGTGGAGTTCTTTGAACAAGAAGTTTTACATCCCCAAAATCTTTTTGTATGTCACGACCCATTTCAAATAACTTGTCTGATTCTTCTCCCATAGCTTTCATAAAAGCTGTTTTCCCACTTCCTGGAGCGCCAGACATTTCCATGGTTATAACTTTCCAATTGTATTTATTATGAGCAACTTTTTCAGCGATGCTTCCTAAAACAACAAAATGCTTTTTATTTATTTCCATATTATTATTCCTTATTTTTTAATATATATACTTAAACCACATAAATATTAAAATTTGCCTATGAGCCAATAAATTCGTAACATTTTTAACACACAGGTCTGATTTACAAATCCGAGAGAGTAAATTTTTTGGTGGGGATGGATAAATAGAGAGGCAAACAATCAAACTTTTTTCAAAAGAAAAATTGATTTGTTCTCTGGATTGCTTCGGGGTAAGTGGGATTTTATCAATTCCCACTTGAATAATTCCCACCATACGTTATAATAGTAATATAATACTATTGAAAAGGAACTTACTATGGCAATGTTAGAAAAAAATCTAAAAGTTGATCAAAAGAAAAGAATTACTTTAGGGAAACTTGCACCAGAAGAGGTAAGTTCTTATGATGCTGAACTTAAAGAAAATGGTGTAATTATTCTTCATCCAAAAGTAGAAATTCCAGCAGAAGAGCTTTGGTTATTCAAAAACAAAGAAGCTTTAAACTCTGTCAGAAAAGGAATAAAAGATTCTGTGAATGGGAAAACTTCTACACTAGAAGATGACTTTTGGGATGATATAGAAGAATAAAGGGGTAAAGGGGTAAAGGGGTAAAGTAGCAACTAATGTACGATTTGATTTATACAGATGAGGCAAAATCTAACCTTGCAAAATTAAAAAAGCAAGGACAGATTAAAAAACTCAAAAAAATAAAAAATACATTGGATAAACTAAAAGAAAACCCTAGACATCCAAGCCTTAAAACTCACAAATATCAAACATTTAAGGATTATAGTAGTGCAGAAATTTTTGAAGCTTATGTAGAAAATAATACTCCAGGTGCATACAGAGTATTTTGGCACTATGGACCCGAAAAGGACTATATAACAATCCTAGCCATCACCCCACACCCATAATTGAGATAAATTATTGTATTTTTATTAGAAACTAAAATCAATTGTTTTTGGATTGCTTCGGCAAAGCCTCGCAAAGACGTTTATGTCATTACGAGCAGAATGAAAATTCTGCGTGGTAATCCAGTGGTAAAAGAAAGCGTAGGATAGACTTTATTGAAATGCACATTATCAACAGGCCTACTCATACTTATTGATTAATTTATTCACAGCTATATCACCATCTAAAACTTTATTAGATTTAGAATCGTCTAACCCTTTTTCTATATCAGTATTAAGGATAGCAGGTTGTTCAAGCTTTATATTATTCAGTCCAAGCTGAGCAATATCACGTATTGTCAAAATATTTGGTGAAATGTCATTGTTGTTTTCTAGCATCAAATCTACTAAAGAAATTATCTGACTAAACCGCATTTTTAAATCTGCATTTATATCTTCTTGGTTCATTATTACTCCTTTTACAACTTTTTAGTAAACATTAATTATAATTAATATACTCAATAATATATATCAAAACAAAGATTTATACAACCTGTGTGGTGGTAGATTATTAAATAAAATTAAAACATTATAATCGTATGCTTAAAAAAGATAAAATACTCATAAAATTGGGATTAAAAATTGCAGAATACAGAAAAGCCAAGGATTTGTCACAAGAAGAATTAGGCTTTTTAATAAAATCGGCAAGAAACTATATCGGGTGTATCGAACGAGGCGAAAAAAGCCCAAGCATCAAAACTCTACAAAAAATCGCCAAAGCACTTAACGTTAAGGTAAAAGATTTTATTGAATTTTAGGTGTAAAGATTAGTTATTTTCGCCCTCCGATATAGAATCTTCTAATTTTTCCTTAAGGCTATATGCATCTAATACATCTGTATGCTTTTTCCATTTATCTATAAATGCTTGTTCATAAGAAGTACCCACTACATATTTTGTTAACTTTTTTTCATTCCCTATTATCCACTTATCATTAGTTATTTTATCTATAAAATTGGGATATATGGTATCAATATTATGATCCTTTTTTAACCATCGATTTATAGATTCAGAAAAACTATCCAATAAGAAATCATAATTATCTAAAATATTTTCATCTAACAATTTATTGATAAATAAATATTTTTTATCTTGTTCTTTTAAATATGGTAATTCATGTTTCATTGAAGACATAAATTTACTAGAATCTTCTGCAATAACTTTTGGCAGATTTGCTTTTATAGATTTTTTAAATATTTCTCCTTGATAATCTATTATAACTGCAATTTTAAAATTAATACTCAAAGAAGATATTTCGCTTTCCCATTTTTCTTCCGTATCAATAGAATCTAAATATTTTTGTGCCTTTTGTTTAAGATTTGAAATATTGCTTTGATCCTTTAGAAGAAAGTAAAGTAGGTTTACATTATCACTACTAAATTCATAATTGTTCAATGATGTCGCAAAATCTTCTGATTTATTTATTATTGAATAAATATCTTCTATTTGAGAATATTCTTGTGAATATTTATTATAAATTTCAAAAAACTCATCTACAGATATATTATATTTTTCCTTGTTATCTAAGACATCTTTAATAATCTGTGGTTTATTTAAACACTCACTTGGAAGGTCAAATATAGAAACCAATTTATTATCATTTAATTTTATATATGTATTAGCAAAATTTTCAATAAATTCAGGAGCTTTTTCGCTTAAAACTTGCGTATAATCTCCATAATTATAAAAATTATTATCTCTTGTTGCGGCATTTATGTTGGTTATTTTATCAGTACGTTTTAGATATATGGCAAAGCCTTTTCCTAATTTTGATTTATTTCCAAAATTTGTATGTAATAAATTATAATATGATAGTGAATTTATTACATTCTTCCAAGCGTCTGTATCAAAATTAACCATGCCGGTTGTTATAACATCATATATATCTGTAGGATTATTACCATATAAACTGACAATTTGAAGAACTATCAAATCTTTCATAATTCCCTCCCAATTTTTTCGACGTTGTTTATCTGGAGGATTATTTATATAAAATTTTATATATTTATATCTTTCATCAGGATTTGCTTCATTTTCGATTATATCTTTCAATGATCTCCCTGGTTCAACCATATATGTATCAACTTTATATGAATTAGATTCAGACAATATGGCAATAATTTCTTTATATAAGTTCTCAGGTATATATTTAGCATTATTATATACAACCGATTTTGCTCTAGCGATATTTTCTATAATCTTTGTTATTATATTTAGCCAATTTGTTGCAAATTCCTTTGAGTATGGTTTATCACCTGTCAAGTTATAAAGTAATACAATAATACCTTCCAAATAACTATCATCGATTTTTAACATATTTATTATAGTTTTATCATCTGTATCTTTTAAATCATCAATACTATCTAAAGAGATTATTTTCTCCAATAGTTTTACAATTAAGTAATTATAACAGTTGGAAGCATTTTTACTATTTAGAATTTTTATATTGTTAATAACATTCATTAACGTAGAGAACGCTTGACCCGATTTTTTATTAATCATTTCTGATAAAAGGATCCATACATAACTACTTGTAGCATCTTCTTCTAATAAAAATTCTTCTTGTTCAACTCTATTGACAATATCGTCATATTTAACTGCAATTAAAGCTTCCTTCGGAGAAACAGCATAATATAATGATGCAAGAATTTCAGGTTTTCTCATAATTCTATTAAATATAATATTATTATTAGGCAAAAGATTAGTCACAGAACCTTCTGTAAAATTTTGTTTTATATTTTTATAATATAGACAAAAAGCAAACTTTGTTACTAATGGGATATCATTAAATATTGCAATTTTCTGTAATGATACTACTTCATTTATAAGTTTAATAATCTTTCTTGGTGTAGCAAGACCACAATAGGATGATTTTATATTCTTATTATTCCTTGTCTCAAAAATATTTAAAATTTCTGAAATGTCATTCTCTGAAATTCCATCTCTAAAAGCTTTTGTTAATTTTTCTTTCCACAATTCTTCTGATTTTGATAATATAAATGGTGGCACTCTAAAAGTTATATCAAAAGTTTTTTGAATAAAAGAATATGCTTTATCTTCCTTATCTTCTACACTTTCCTTTTCATTTTTATATAAAAGAGAAACTTGTTCTTCATCAATAGGAATAATGATATTTAAACATTTAATCTCTTTTAAAATCATCCCTTTTAAAGATGCCCATATAGATTTTGCTTCCTCAACTTCAATTCTATCAATATTATCTACCACGATTACTATATTTTGTTTTTCATGCTCTTTTTGAATTTCACCTATTATGTCTTTATACAATTTTGAAAAAGACTCAAAACTTGGTTCTGGAGTTTTATTTACTGTAATTATACTTTTTGTTTCAGGAGTAGTACCCGCCAAAATGTAAAAAACATCAATTTGTTTACTTATTTTTAAACATGCATTTTTAAAATTAAACATTAACCACAATACAAATGGACTAAACAAAATAAATATGGCAGAAATCCCTTTGCACCCTAAACCAAAAATAAGAGCCATCGTTAGTAACCCTAACCAATTTTGATTAAATGTCGTGCAAATTGAAGACCACAAATTTCCCCAAAAACTATCAAAATTAAATTTAATACTATTTTCAAATTCTTCTTTCTTATCTTCATCTTTTTTTAATAAAGAGTTTAGACTCAATATAAGAATACCAAGTGAGAATATAATTAATGGACAAGTCCAATTTATATCGAGATGAATCCAAGAATGATGAAACGTAAATGGGATAAAAGGAACTAGCGATTCAAATATTTTATTATCTAATAACTGCTTAAATGCTAGTGGATAAAACAAAAGAGATGACGCTATTAACATATTTGGGAAATTAATTAAAGCATATTCCTTCTTTTCTTGAGTATCTACAACTTGTTGCAATCCTTTTAATTCTGCTTCAAATCCATCCTTTTTATCAGTATTATTTACTTTATCTATTAAATATTTAAGAAAGCCTAATTTGAATGGATATTTTTCATTTTTCCAAGCATCATATTCTAAAAAGAATAAACTATTTTTATTCTCTTCTGATGTTTCATCAAGTTTTTTGATACCTTCTATAATAGATGATTTACCACTTCCCCAGCTTCCTAATAGTCCAATAATTTTACCAGAGTTCCCATCCTTACATTGATATAACTCCTTTTTTATTGCTTCTGCAATTTTAGAATCTTCTGAACTATGTGGCTCATCTGATAAAAATCTTGGATAATCATTTTCTGTCATATCTTCCCCCATTAAAAAGTATTAGTGAATTATATATAACTAATATTAACATTTTAAGGGCGTTATTTGCTATCTATATGAAGATATATGAAAATATAAATACCTATACATAATTTTTTGGTTTTCTTTTTGCTTACTTTTCCTTTTATCAAAAGAAAAAGTAAGTTTACCCCGACTCTGTTTTGTGTATAATAAATATACATGAGAGGTTAAGTATGAGTAAGTATTTATTAGAAATAGGTGTAGAGGAACTTCCTTACAAGTTTATTCCATCTGCAATCCAACAATTGAAAGACAGTTTTAGCAAATTTTTGGGTGCAAACAACATTGGATTTGATAATATCAATGTTCTTGCAACTCCTAGAAGACTTGCAGTTATTATAGAAAACATCGCTGACAGTCAACCTGATTCTGAAAAAGTTTTCAAAGGACCAATCTCAAAGATTGCCTATGATGAAAATAATAACCTCACAAGAGCTGGCGAAGGTTTCGCCAAGAAAAACGGGATTAATCCTGAAGACCTTTACGTAGAAAATGACTACGTTATGGCCAAAGTCCACACAGTTGGAATCTCAACTAAAGAACTTCTACAACAAAATATTGCACACCTCGTATTCAAACTTCAAGGTTCTCACTTTATGAGATGGGCTAACCACGAAGAAAAATTCTCAAGACCTGTAAGATGGATTGTTTCAATCTACAATAATGAAGAACTGCCTATCCAAATTCTTGAAATTAAATCTTCAAAATTCTCTCATGGACACCGTTCATACAATCAACCTATTGAAATAACAAATATTGATGAATACAAAAACCTTCTAAAACAAGGTTATGTAATAGTTGATCAAGAAGAACGTCAAAATAAGATTATTGAACTTGCAAAAATCGAATCTGAAAAAATCGGAGCGACAACAAAGATTTCAGATGATTTATTAGAAGAAGTTACATATTTATGTGAATGGCCAATCGCAGTTGTTTGTAACTTTGATGAAGAATATCTTTCAATCCCTGACGAAGTAACAATAACTGTTATGGAATCCCACCAAAGATATTTTGCTCTATTCCAAGATGGCAAACTAACAAACAAATTTATAACAATCGCTAATTATATCGGAGATGAATTTGAGAATATAAGAGCAGGAAACCTAAGAGTTATCAAGGCAAGACTTGATGACGCTGTATTCTTTGTAAAAAATGATACGAAAAAACCTCTTGAAGGATACGTTGAAAACCTAAAAGGTATGACGTTCCAAAAAGGTATGGGTTCAGTTTATGACAAGACTCAAAGATTAATCAAATTAGCAAAACAAATCTCTGCAAAACTAAATATTAATGCTGAAACAATTATCAGAACAGCATATTTATGTAAGGCTGATTTAGCAACAAACCTTGTATTTGAATTTACAGAACTTCAAGGCTACATTGGCTCTGATTACGCAAGACTAAACAACGAGGCACAGGGCGTTGTAGACGGAATTAAAGAACACTACTTCCCACTAAATGCTGATAGCGAACTTGCCCAATCTATCGAAGGTCAAATCGTTGGTATCGTTGATAAAATTGATACAATTTGTGCAGTATTTACCGCAGGGAAAAAACCCACAGGTTCTTCTGACCCACTTGGTGTAAGACGTGCCGCTCTAGGGATACTTAAAACAATTATTGAAAATAAACTTGATATTAATATATCTGATTTAATATCGGATGCTCTTGAACTTTTACCTGTTCAAGCTGACGTACAAAAAGATGTGGAAGAATTCTTTGTTCAAAGATTAATAATATTCCTAAATGACAGATACAAAAAAGAAGTCTTGGAAAGTTGTTTAATCAAGAACCCATTATCGGATTTGGCAGATTATATAACAAGAATAGAAGTTATTGCTAACTTTGATAGCCCTATGACTGTTGAAAATGCAAACAGAATTATAAGAATTTTAAAAGATGTTTCATACGAAACTATTAATCCTGGCTTGTTCCAAGATGAAGCTGAAACAAAACTATATAGCTCAATACAAGGAATAAGTTTTGATGGAGATTATAATTCTTATCTAAAACAATTACTTGGAATCAATGCACAAATAGACCAATTCTTTGAAAAAGTACTTGTTATGGATAAAGATGAAACAGTCAAAAACAATAGAATAGCTCTTTTAACAGCTTTGAAAAAAGACTACGAACTAATCGCTGATTTTACAAAAGTGCTACGTTCATAATTTATCTAGCAGTATAGAAGCCAAGAAGCTTAGCAGCTTAGTGGTTTTGCATTTTGTTAATATGGATTTGATTATAATATGAGATTCTTCGGATAAAGCCTAAGAATGACGAAAAAATTGGAAATTAATACGCTTTCTTTACCATTTCTTTGGTTATCAATCTGCCATTATAATCTTCTATATCTCCGTGTGTCTTTTTATTTTTATTATCGAAATTAAATTGAATTTCCGTTGGAAGACCATTAATGTATACTTTTCCATTCAAATCTATGTCTCTAAAAGACTCTTTGGCATTCTCTTTAAGGTCTTTTGTAAAATCAGGAAATTCTTCAATACTCTCAATTTTATCTTTTTTAATAGCTTTTTGGACTTCTTCATCTTTCACAAACAATTTTTCCGCTCTACCTTCAGGATCAATTCCTCTAACACGATCTTTTAATTCATAGTTAAGTTTTCCCAGATATTTATTTATTTGTTCTGGAGATTTAATATATTTTTGCTCACCATTAAAATCATCATTATATTTATTTTCGACTTTTGCGATAATCTCATCTGATAATTCTTTTAAATCTTTTTTCTGATACCCTTCAACACTTTTTGGACTATCTTCCATCGCACGTGAAATACAATGGAAATTTTTCTTATCCATCAATGGAGTAAAGGTATAAATGGCATTCGCCATTCTATCTGTATAAAAATCTCTGAATTTTTGTGAGGCTTTGTCATTACCTTCATTTTTCAATTCTATTGATCTCGTATTGAGTGAATGGAAAGGATTTACAGAAATATCTATTTGGCACATTTTGTCATAATTTTCAGGTTTTGAGAAATATTTTACAATCTTTTCTGCTCTATCCTGATATCTTTTATCTTTAGGATTCCAACCAGCTGTATCAAATAGACCCAACCTGCCAGTAGTTTTGTGTGCTATCTCATTCGCATCTGTAAAATCATATATTTTGCCATTTTTATCTTTCATTTGCATTTCAATACAATCAGAATCCCCAAACATCGCAAAATACGGCGATAAATTTTCATCTATTTTTAAAGAATTGAACCCAAGCCTTTTATTAAGTTTTGAATACCCGCCCATATAAGAATTAAAATCTTCATAGGATACACGGTTAATCATATCTGAATCAGGTTTATAATGTTGAGGAACAGCATTTGCAAAGCAATGAGCACAATTACTGCTACAACCATGGTTAACAGAAAGTCCAAGTACATTTTGAGACGCAAACGCAATTTCTTTCATTGATAAACCCTTAAAAACACCAATTCCCTGTTGAATCCCATCAAGTTTATCAAGGTCGAAATCTGCCAAAGTCAAATCATTTTCATCTTTGCCTGACTCAGTTTTTGCTTTTTGCAAATAATTATTTGCTGATTGGAGTTTGTTCACATTATGCAAACCATAAAAAGGAATACTTTGCGGCGAACAAAGAGTATGACAAGCATTTGTCACAGACTTTTGCCCATTATTATCAGCCAAATTATTTTTACCACATATTTTATTAGCTAAAATGTTTAAAGATGAGTATATTTGCATATTTACACCAAAACAAAAACAAAACTAAATTTGCTAGTGAAGACACTTCAAAACTCCCAAAGATGAAATGTTGAGAATTTATAGCACCTGTATGAATTTTTGTAAAAAATGTTATCCTTCTTGGCAATAAAATTATACTAAAAGAGTTTATAATAGTATAATAATGTGTGTAAAGAGGTTAACTCAATGTTTAATCAATTTAAGAATTTAAAATTCATTCAAAAGTTGAAAAGTATCGACCCTAAATCGATGTGGTTAGATTTTGCGAAATCGCAAAAAAGTCACCGCAAAGATTACTTTGAAATGCTAACTTCTGATAAAGAAATAGAAACTCTTGCTGACGAGAGACGGTTAGAAGCAATGGTCAGACAACAAATTAAGATGGAATTTCCTAATATAGAAAATTCATCATCTTATGAGATGCTAGTCGACGCAGTCGTACATAACATCAAGAAAAAACAGCTTCGAACCATGGACGATATTCGATTTGAATAATCGTTGTGTGTAGGGAAACCTATTTTCAAAAGCGGACCTCGTGTCCGCTTTTATTCTGAATGAGTTCGTAGGGTACAATTTTTTGCGCCATTTTGATATTTATTTTTCATTTAGTTAACAAAAATCATCTGTCGGATTGGTAAATCCGACCTACAAACTGGAACTTTAATGTAATTTCAATACGGCTCGTGGGGTTATATAAATATTCCCCCAACTCACCTGCCTCTGTTGCCAAGATACTTAATCTTGCCAACAGAGTTCTTGTGCGTAGTAGAGATAAATTAAATGAACAGTGAGTTATGAGCGGGGAGGAATTAATAATTAATCTTGGAGCTTTAATTTTAGCGAATAACTGGACTTTAATGAATTACTATACGGCTCGTGTCTCTTTGAGCCACCTCGCCTGCCTCTACTTCGGATGATACTTAATCATCCTTGCAGAGTTCTTGTGCGTAGCAACTGTCTTGGATTATTCGCAGTTCACAATCTTAGTATTCCATTTCGTTTTTGTCCCAAAAACTCCACTTCAAAAGATTGTTCACAGAGACGTGACTAGCTCACTTCGTGAGCGTCGCACTTGCGAAAATCCGCATAAAAAAGCTGTAACGTTTGGTTACAGCTAATAAACTTACACACTTACACTAATTTTTCAACTTTTTTTATGGTTTAAAATGTTTAAAAATTTTGTACCCACCATAACCAAGACCAGCAACAGCCAAAACGCCACATGCTATTTCAGCTATTTTTGTCAATTTTGTTTTTTTTGTTTCTTTAGAAACAAAAGCATCTTTTGGCATATCAGGAATATTGATTTTCATTGGAGTTACAGGTTTATTACAAATCCTTGAGGATTGGTTGTTTAACTCCTGCAACATTAAATCATCTGCTCCATAACATGGTGGTACACCAAACATTTACTAACCTTTCAAATTAACCTTTACACTTATAAAAAGTATTTTTATATTAATAAATTGCTTGTTTTATTTACATTGTAAACCAATGTAAATTTATTAGGCTAAAAGTGACTTATACTAGCAAAATATCGTGTTTTAATACCTTATTGCAATATAGAGAAAACAGTGTATAATGTGTATGGAAATACCCTTTCAAATTATTATAAAACCCCTTAATCTAAGGACATTATGAATTTGGAACATAAGTTAATTGAATTTAACAAAACATAACAAAATACAGTATTTTTTTTAAGTTTACTGTAAAATATTATAAAGTATTGGGAAAACGGTGTAGATTATGATGGAAACTTTAGAATTTGCAAATTACAACTTTTATTCAAGTCGCATAGACTTGGAACTTATTTCTAGTATCGTAGAAGGCTTCAAAGAGATTCTAGAAGAAGATAAAAAAGAAAAACAACCTTTATTTTTAAGGGTTAAAGATGATTTTATTATGAATATTGCACGTAAAGTTGTCCAAGAAAAGAAAAAAACTTTCTTAATCGGGATTACCGGTGAAAGTGCTTCCGGCAAAACTGTTTTCGTTGATAATACTATTAAAGCCGTTGTAAAAGATAAAAAAGAAGGCATCTACACAGTTATTCGATGTGATGATTATTACAAAGATACTTCAAAAGAACTTCAAGAAGCAGGAAGCTATGAAGAATTATTCAAATCAGGGTTCAGCTTTGATACTCCTGATGTTATTGACTTATCTTTAATGAAAGAACATTTAGCTTCTTTAAAATTAGGTCATTCTGTTGTATCTCCTCAATATGATTTCAAAACTTGCGAATCTAATGCTGATGGAGAAATTAAAAAACCTGCTAAGGTTATTTTAACTGAAGGACTTTACGTTCTTAACGAAGAAGTAAGAGAAATTATGGACGTTAAGGTTTATGTATTTACACCATTAAACGTTATTAAAGATCGTTGGTATACAAGAGCTATCTCTAGAGGAAAAACAGGAGAAGCTGCAGATTTACAATTCAACGATGTGAATAAAACGGCTCAACAATATATCAGACCAACATATCAGATTGCAGATTGTATTATTAATGGTATGGTTACCCAAGAATACATTCAACAAATTACTGATAAAATGTTTAGAAAGATTTCTGATATTGCATCACAAATGTAACTTTAATTCACAAAAAGCCAGCTTTAAAGTATAATAACTAAGTGTTCAATAAAATTTTAAAAATTGAAGATGAAGGAATATATTATATAGGTGGAATAGTTCGAGATGAACTGCTTGGCATTGATTGTTTTGACGTGGATATTACTTACGTGGGAAATGCAATTAATTTTGCCAAAAAACACAATTTAGACATCATAAAAATAAATGAACCCTTCGGTACAGTCAAAGTCCGAATAGATAACAACGAAGTTGATATTGCATCCACAAGAAATGAAATTTATCCTAAGAAAGGTCATCTGCCAAAAATAACTGAAATTGGCTGCTCACTAGAAAAAGATGTTGGAAGAAGAGATTTCACTATCAATACTCTTGCTAAATCAATTAAGACAGGAACGATTGTAGACCATTTGGGAGGGGTTGAGGACATAAATAATAAGCTTATTCGTATCCTGCATAAGAATAGCTTTATTGACGACCCTACAAGGATAATAAGGGCTCTAAAATTCTCTGTGCGTTTTGGATTTAGGTTAGAAAATGAAACTAAAAAATTACAAGATAATTACTTAAATAATATCAATTATGATATGAGTTGCAAACGAATAAAAAAAGAACTCATTGAAACATTTAACCTTAATAGCCAAAAAGCGTTTGAACAATTTTTTAGACAAAATATTTATAAATTAATCTCTAAAAAAGAAGTTAATCCACCAAAATATAATATAGAAAAACTCATTAACAAGTATCCAATAAAAGATATTTGGCTTGTATATCTAGGATGGATGGATTTGAGTATGATACCTTTAACTAAAAGAGAGAAAAAAATAATTAATGACTACCATTCAATAAAAAATGTCAGATCAGACAATGATTTTACGATTTATAATATTTTCAAAAACTGCGAAACCGAAAGTATTTTGTTATATGCCATCAATATTGATGAAAATACAGCAATAAAATACCTTGATAAATTATCAAAAATTAAAATCTCAATCACGGGAGAAAATCTACAAGAGATTGGGATAAAACCATCTATTAAATATTCAAAATGTTTTGAATACATTTTAAAAGAAAAACTTAAAAACCCTAATATGACAAAATCTGATGAAATCACTCTAGCAAAAGAATTTTTTGAGGTATAACTCAGACAGAGCGTGCAAGGAAAATCAAAAATTATTCCGCACTCTCTTATGCTATTTTAGCAGAGGATACGAGAAAAATTTCTAATTTTTCTGCATGCTCGCCGCTATATTTTTTTTAGCTTCTTGATTATTTACCATGTGAGGTTGAGGAACATTAGTATTAGCTTTTGCTTTTTGAGCTTGGCCATATTCATAAGTACCAGGGAATGCATCAACACCAGTCATTTTTCTAGTCAACCAATATTGGAATTTTGGAATAAGCGTTGACAAGAACGCTGCAGCTACAATAAATCCACCTACAAAATTAACGCCATTTAATGTCATGTTTTTATTCTTAACTTTACTTAGTAATTTTCTATCAACCAATCCACCATTCTTTTCAGCTGCCTTACATACATCCTCAACATAATCTGTCATACGACCTTTTAGGGAATGTAGTTTTTTAGTTGATACAAATTTATTCGGATTAGAAGATGCGCCCTCTGTATAATTTTCAAACGTACGTTTCAATAATTTAGGGTTATTAATTTCACCTTCTTGATATATATCCATAACTTGTTGGCGAGTAAGAATACTGCTATCTAAAATCTTCGGTTGAAGTTCTGACATTGCTTTCGCTCTTTGTTGGATTGCAGGATTAGATTCTACAGAATTAAATTTATTAAGATCAATAGCTTGTTCATCCTTACCAAAGAATTTATCAATATTAAATGTTTCTGATTTTTTACCAAACATTTTTTGTCTGAATTCATCTACAGATAACGATTCATTTTCACCAACTAAATTAGTCATATGAGTATGAAGAATACCAGAAGAATTAGGATCAAGTCTTGTCCAACGACCAGATTCAATTTTATTCATTACATTTCTAACATGTGATTGAGCAAACATATAGAAGTATACTGAGCTACCATCTCTTGCAATAACTTCCACTCTTTCTTGTTTTTTACGGGCATTTACAGAACGACCAGTAATGGTTCCAACGTCAGTTGACATTAACTGTCCGGTATTTGTATTTTCAATAAAGTTAGTGAATGCATTTAAACCTGCACCTTTAAATGAAACATTTGCATTTCCTTGATTTAATACGTGGTTTTTAAATTTATCGAAATGTCCCATTTCTGGAGTTGTTAAAGGTACCATTGGGGTAATAGTATTAGATGTATTTTGATTTTGAGAATCGTTTCGCTGATGATTTTCTTTATTTCTGCTTCTTAAATACTTTGTCAATTTATGATTAAATCTTGGAACAACAAACCCAATAATAGCGTTTGCCGCAAGAATACTTACTACAACTTTGCCAAACTTCATCAGTGATAAAGTTTTTTCTGAGAAATTTTTAGGATTAAATTTTGGACTATTTAGGAAGTTTACAAACGGATTTCTTGCCACATCTTTCCCTGTATCCACTTTAGCACCATTGCCATTGCCAAGAATTTTTCCTATTACAAGATCCCCAAGTTTGTTAAACAGTTTAACCCCACCAAGCCAGACGAGAGAACCACTTGTTTCTTCGATAATTCTTTCTCGTGCTTCATCCCTGCCGCCTCTTTTATGCGCCTGATATGTTCGTCCAGTCACATTAACAGCTTCTAATGCAATAATCGGCTTTAATGCATCAGGTCTTGTGAAAGTCGAAAGAGTCTTTCCTAATAAATTTGAGATTCCAGAAGTCAAAATAAGGGTCCTATCATACATCTAACTAAAGGCTATAACACATGTAAATTCTATTTATTGCCCTATTTTAGTTTAATGTTTACATTTTTTAAGATTTCCCTTAAAGGATACAGAAAAACTCCAAAATCTACAATTTTAAGGGGGTAAATCTTGGTTTTCAAATCCGATGGATAGGATGTAAAAAACAAGAATAGCGTTGGTAAAAGGCTAACTTGATTTTTACTGGACTTCAGAGCTGCGAGAAAAATTTCTAATTTTTCCGCACGCTCTTAAACTAACCCCTCTTTTAATGCCTTAACTGCAGCTTGAGTTCTATCATCAACAACGAGTTTTTGAATTATATTACAAACGTGCGCTTTAGCAGTATGTTCACTAATAGTGAGGTTTCTAGCAATTTCGTTATTTGTTCTTCCATCCACAACGAGTTTTAATACCTCATACTCTCTCTGAGTCAAATTAGAATGCGTTTCCCTAAAACCCGCCCTTGATAATTGTCTTGGCGGAACCACCCCACAATTCTTATCTCTGATAAATGGAACAACCTGTTGGTCTAACCACATTGCACCATTTTTTATAGTTTTCAAAATTGTCATTAAAAAGTCTGTATTAATATCTTTAAGAACATAACCAAATGCTCCCGCTGACAAGGATTCAAACACTTCTTCTTCTGATACATGGGAAGTTAAAATAACTATCCGAATAGGTTGTATATTCATTGCCAAAATCTTTTTAGTTGTTTCTATTCCATTAAGATCAGGCAAACCTATATCCATAAGCACGATATCAGGCTTAAGCAGTTTTGATTTCTCAACCGCTTCTTGACTATTTTGAGCTTCGCCGATGATTTCCATTTCAGGATAATCAATAAATAATGACCTGATACCTATTCTCATAAGTTTTTGGTCCTCTACCAATAAAATACGTATGCTCATAATTGTCCTCCAAATCAATTCTATTTCAGTTTCTAGTAATTAGTATCGGATACTTAACAAGTATTTATGATAGTATTTTAAAATTACTATTTTGAATTAGTATTTAAATTCCACTTTGTAACAAAAAAAACTAGAGAGTTTGGAGTCCCCCTAGTATAAGTTTTGTATTTTTTATTGTAGTAATTTATCTTACTTTTATTCTTGGAACTACTGACATCCCAGGAACTATAATGTATTCATTTGGATCAATTTTTTCGTCAAAAACAATTTTTACAGGAATTCTTTGAACAATTTTTACAAAAGAACCAACTGCATTTTCAGGAGGAAATAAACTTGATTTTGCACCTGAACTTCTTTGTACGCTGTCGATTTTCCCCTTAAATTTATGATCTGGATAAGTATCAACTTTAATTTCAACAGGCATTCCAGGTCTCATTCCTTTTAATTGAGTTTCTTTAAAATTAGCAACTACCCAAATCTTGTCTGGAACAAGTGTAAATAATGGAGAACCAGCTTGAACCATCATACCTTTTTCAACTCTCTTAGAAGATACTGTTCCAGCTTGTGGAGCATAAATATATGTATATGAACAGTTCAAAGAGGCCGCATCAACTTTCGCCTTCAATACACTCAAATTTGCATCCGCAACCTTTTTACCTGATTTGGATAAAATTGCTTCATTGTTTTGAATTTGTTGCGATTTCAAAGAATCATACTTTGTTTTTGCGTTATCCATAACCTGTTTTGAAACAGCTCCTGCACTATATAAACTTGTATATCTATCTAAATCTGTCTTTGCTAAGGATAATTCAGAATTTGTAGCACTCAAAGATGCTTTCGCATTTGTTTGGCTTAAAATTTCTTTTTTATATGCTGCCTGAGCTTGTTCAAGTTCAACATCATAATCTCTAGGATCAATCTTTGCAATAACATCACCTCGATTAACCTGTTGATTATCTTTTACATATACCTCAACAATTTCACCTGATATTTTAGGCGCAACATTTACTGTTGTTGTTTCTATATAAGCATCATCAGTAGATTGATACTTAGTTTGTTCATAAATAAAGAAACTACTACATAGTACTAAAATGACCGTTGTAAAAATAATTAACGGTTTTTTTATACTCAATCTGTTTTTTATTCTTGTTACTTCTTTTTCGTCTGACATTGTTTACCTCTATATTCTTAACTCAACTATATTCTTAAATGTATCTCTCATCTTTTTTAGTAAATGCTTCGTTTGTATAACTTCTTCTTCAGTAAAACTTTTTGATATCTCTTCAAAAATAGGATACATAGTTTCCATCGTATCTTCTAAAAGTTCCTCTCCACTATCTGTTATAACAATCTTTTTAACGAGCCTGTTATTTTTAACATCTACAACTCTTTTAATTAATTCTTTCTTTTCTAATGATTCCAAAAGACGACCTGTATTTGCTCTGTCCTTCAAAATATTTTTTGCCAAATCTCTCTGACAAATATCCGGATTTTTAGAAACTACATCTAATATAATCAATTCCTCAGGAGATATTGGAGAATTAACTTTTGAAAAAAGTTGAAGCCCTAACATCTTACAATATTTTGCTGTTTGCTTAACTTCAAAATACAATGTTTCTGTGTATGATTGATTTCTGTCTTTTATCTTTCGTGTTTTTTCTGCCATATTTATCCTACTTATGTTGTATAAAACACATGTTGCTTTTACAACATAAGTATGTTATCATCTTTGTAGAAAAAAAGCAAGTAGTAGGAGCAAAAATGAGAAAAAAACTTTTAACAATAACGATTTTAGTAGGATTTTTAGGCTTAAATATATTACCGACTTATGCCGGAATTTTATCAATGGGAGTAATAAAATCTTCAATAACAAAATCCAAGACAGATTATATACACACCGACACCGATAAAGAAATTATTAGTAAAACAAACGCAAAAAGTAGGGCAGACAAAAGAAAATTGAAAGACTACAAAGTCAAAAATAAATATGATTTTATAAACAATATTTGGTGGGAAAATTTTGGGGATGATTGTTTGAACGATTATATCCAAAAAGCAATAGAACATAATTATGATGCAAAAATAGCTACACTTAATGTTGATGAATATTATCATAATGTAAAGTCTCAATTTTCCAATGAACTACCAAGTGTAGGAGCAGGCTTTTTACCTGGTTATGGTGGTGGAGGCTCTGGGAGTGATTCTGGGTTCTTTGCAGTTCCAGTTTGCGTAAATTATGAACTAGATCTTTTCCAAAAAAACCATGACAAAACCAAATCTACTAAAAAAACGTATGAAGCATCTATTCAAGATGAAAGAGCTGCTTATATTTCTATAGTGTCAGCCGTCGGAACAACATATCTTAATATCGTTAAATCAGACAAACTTATTTCAACACAAGAAAACATTGTTAATTTAAGAAAAGATATTTATCAGATGATGCTTTTAAGTAACCAAAAAGGAACAACATCAACTTCTGATGTTGTTAAAGCAAACAAATCTCTTGTCGCTGGGCAATCCGATTTAATAGATTTACAAAGACAACGAATTCAATTATTAAATCAACTTGCAGTCCTTATTGGTGAAAGCCCTGCAAATGTTGACAGTTTAAAACGTAGTTCATACGAAAAAATTAAGTATGGATACAACATGCCTGAAACAATTTCATCAGAAATCATTACACAAAGACCAGATTTTATGAAAGCAGAATTAATGCTTGAAAAATCAGGAATTGATGTAAGAGTGGCTAAAAAAGATTTTTTACCAAAATTAAATATAGGTGGACTTGCACTATTTAATGCGCCAAATTTAGGAAGTATCCTAACAACAAATAATACACTTTGGGGAATTGGTGGATATGCATTTGAATCATTGTATACAGGTGGAAAGAAAACAGCTACTTTAAGAATAAAGAAAGTACAATATGAAAAAGCCCTTGAAAACTATAAAAAAACAAACCTTGTATCTATTCAAGAAGTAAACGATGCAATGTATAAATACAAATATAGTAATGACAAATATAAACAAAATCTTATACACCAAAACTTGGAATCGCAAGATTTTGCTCTATCTCAAAAGAAATTCCAACAAGGCGTAATTTCTAAATTAGACCTAAATCAAATGCAAGAAAATTTGCTTGATATAAATAAACTTGTTGTATCTAACAAACTAGACTGTATGATAGATTCTATCGGATTATACAAAGCAACCGGTACTAAATACTAAAAATTTCTATATGTTACAATAATGAGAGTATTTTACAAATAAAATGCTCTCATTATTGTTAAGCTAAAAGAGCATAGATGAGGAAACAAATACTATGGATTACAAAACAAACGTAATGCGAATCCTAGACAAAAAGAAAATAAATTATGAATCATACTGTTATATAGGTACTGACGCAATAAGTGGTATAGAAGTTGCAAAAGTACTAAATCAAAACCCAGAACACGTATTCAAAACAATTGTAACCGTAGCAAAATCAGGCGAACACTACGTTTTTGTCTTGCCAGTAGAGTCCGAGCTTGATTTCAAAAAATGTGCAAAAGCCGTGAGTGAAAAATCAATTGAAATGTTAAAGATGAAAGATTTACTTCCTCTCACAGGATACGTCCATGGCGGATGTTCCCCAATTGGAATGAAAAAACAGTTTAAGACAGTCGTTCACAATACTGCTAAAGATTTTGACACTATCATTTTCAGCGCAGGGAAAGTCGGATACCAAGTAGAATTGGGAACAACTGGAAATAAGGGAGTATCTGAACTAAGCAAAGTCATACCTCTATCTGTTGCAGATATTATTATGAATACTAATGAATAGTAAATACACAATAATTGCAATGTAAATAATAATTTAAAACTCTTTTACTTTAATTTGAATTTTTGTATAAAAAGTTTTAAACCTTCCGTTATACCATTAGTTCCGTTATTATCTGCCCTAAAGACATTTTTGCCCTTTGCTGCTATTTTTTTTAATCCCTCTTGAGCATTGTTTAATAAAATAAAAGTAAACTTTTCCAACAAACTAATATCATTTTCACCGTTTCCTGCAGTTATAACACTTTTAGGTGATATTTTTAGCTTTAGTTCATTCGCAAGGTATGACACTGCTTGAGCTTTGTTTACAGGTAAAATATGTATTGTATGTATTCCACCTTTGTTATCCATGACCGGAGCTAGAGATTTTTTATATTGTTCAGGGAGTGGTTTTATTAACTGCGGTTCAATATAGTCTGTAACTATTTCAAAATTTGTACCTATTTGTTTAGAATTTTTAATAGCTAAAATTAAACTATTCTTCTTGTGCTTTGCAACTAAATATTGTTGGCTGTAATGTCCTTCATCTCTTGGAGATTCCATTATTACAAATTTGGATTGCTTTCCGCTGTCATTTTTTGCACAATATCCTCCCATAAAATTCCCGACTTCTTGTACTACATTTTTTATCTTCTCTGGGTTAAAATTCAAATTCTGAATATGTTCATTCCATCTGGTATCAAGCATATATTTATTATTTTGCTGTTTATATATATTTACTCCGTTTGATGTAATCAGGTAATCAGGGGACAAAATATCTATTCCTTTGTCAGAACTTTCACCTTTTTCTTTTAAAAACGTATTGAGATTTTGACCTGTAGCGTATACCAATTTATTATTTCTAATTGATGATACAACTTTTTTAAATTCTTTTAAATCTTCTGCAGTTCCATTTGCTACAGAACCGTCTACATCAAAAACAAGTATAACATTTGTTGCACGTTCATTTTTACTTAAAGAATGTTGACCTTTAAATGTTATAAAATTTGGTTTATTTATAGATGTTAACGTTGGCTGTAAGTAATTCACACTTATAATTAAAACCAAATATAAAAATTGTTGTCGAAATCTAAGATATTATAAAGTTTTATTAAAAATTAATAATTAATTTATTCCTAAACTTTACAGAATAGTTTTAAAACTGAAAAAAAATTTATAGGCACAATATAAGTAGAATTGAACCTAATATCATGATTGTTGAACCGATGATTTTTTTTATAATATGAGTTTCTTTAAAAAATTTATATCCAAAGATTACACTGATTAATGACGACAATTGGAAGACTGAAAGAGCATAACTCACATTCATATGTTTGAATACATAGTTTGTCGTAATCTGCATAATTCCAAAACTAGCTATTAGGAGAACAAATTTAGGGGCAATATTTGTGGTAATCCTTTGGAATTTTTCTCTTCTCATTAGCATAAAAACAAAAGAAAATACCATTCCAAACACAGCCCAAAGAGTAAATGAGACCATGACATTTGATAGAATAATCACATGCTTTATCATTAATGCTTCTATTGCGGTAAATATAAGAGCTGCAAATCTGTATAATATTGGAATCATTTGGTAGCTTTGATTAAAATTACTAAGATGATTCAGCTCAATTTTAGTACTGGATTGCTTCAGGGGTAAATTAATTTCATTCGCAATTGATGAAAAACTATTTTCTCCACAATCTATAACAAAATAGCTCCCTATAATAATTAATATTGTTGCAAATATACCTAACGTCGAAGGAATTTCACCAAGAGTAAATATCCCAAGAATCATAGCAACTACAGCTTTATATGAATTAATCGGACCTAAAATAGACAATTCTCCAAGACTTAGAGCTTTGACTAAAAAAGCATTACCTAAAGCCCCACAAACACCACCGAGTATTGCATACTTCCAAAGTAATACGCTAAAACTCCCCCACTCAGTATTAAGAATTATAGGTATACAAAAAACTACTAATCCAAAATATGTTATGAAATTGATATAAAAAGAAGCAAACTTTTCTGTAGAAAGTTTTTTCTGCAAAACATTCGCAAATGGATTTGATAGTATTCTTAATAAGAGCGAAATTAATACCATTATTATATTATACAGGGTAAATTTAAACTTTTATATTTATGAGCGTGCGGAAAAATTAAAAATTTTTCTCGTAGCTCCGAAGTCCAGTAGGGGTAAATGAAAGAATTAAGCTTTTCATAGTGACTATTTTTCTTTTTTACATCCTATACATCGGATACAGGAAACAATGATTTACCCCTCACAAAATTGTAAATTTTGGAGTTTTTCCATATCCTATATCCCTAATCCAAAAGATTATTATAATTATAATACAACTACACCATTCAAATTATATTTTTGGAAATGATTTATCAGAATATAATCATTTTCAGCTGATATTTGCCTCTCAAATAGACCATATGGTCTAAGCGCACAATTAAAGTTCGACCTAATGATTGATGTTCCTATACTCTAAATAGTTTAAATTTATAATGTAGACTTGGTAAGTATATTATATGGAACACGAACTGTGTTTTGAGGAGAGATAGAAAGTGGAACTTTCTGGATTAGAGTTAACGTTAAGACGTATAAGTGCAATAGAAAAGCAGTTTCAGGAAATGTCAAATGTTGGAGCACCAGACCTAGGGGCATCAGCAAATGATTTCCAAAAAATCTTGGATGCAACAACAGAAAAGCAATACGGAGATGACGATTCATATGGTATACACTCAAGCGGAACTAATGTAAGTCACGGAGAAATTGATAACTTAATAGAAAAATATGCAGCTAAAAGTAACCTAGATGCAGATTTTGTTAAAGCAGTAGTCAAACAAGAATCAGGCTTTAACGCAAAAGCAAAATCTCCTTGCGGAGCAATGGGGTTAATGCAATTAATGCCATCAACAGCAAAAGGACTTGGGGTCACAAATGCATTTGATGCAGAACAAAATATTTACGGTGGAACAAAATATCTTAAAGGATTAATGGACAGATTTGGAAACAACAAAGAACTTGTATTAGCAGCATACAATGCTGGACCTAATGCAGTTAAAAAATACAATGGTGTACCACCATATCGTGAAACACAAAATTATGTAAAAAATGTAATGGCAAGCTATGGAAGGTTTAAGGACGCAAGTTAATGATACTAAGAGGATTTGAATCAGCATCAAATGGGATGTTATCATTAATTGATATGAATGATAACACAGCAAACAATTTAGCCAACGTTAATACCACTGGCTATAAGAGAAGCTCGCTAACATTCAAAAACGTTATGAATTCCTCTGTATACCAAGAAAATGGTGAATTAATCAATGGCGGAACTCGTTATTTGGGCGATTTGAGTATGGGTTCAGAAACAATGCGACTAACTTATGATTTCACACAAGGTGCACTACAAAAAACCGAAGTACCATATGATTTAGCGATTCAAGGTGATGGGTTCTTCAAACTTAGAGATGGTAGCGGGAATATTTCATATACAAGAAATGGTGCATTCTGCGAAAACAGCCAAGGATTTTTAACAACCAAAGATGGTGATTCAGTACTTGATACACAAAATAGACCAATAAGATTGGTCAACGATGATACACAAGGGTTAAAATCTAAACAAATTAATATAAGTGAAGAAGGGAACATTGAAGCATTTGACGGAAAAACTAGAATCGTATTAGGCACCATAGCAATAAAAGATTTCAGTAACAAAGAAGATTTAAAAATGGTTGGTTCTTCAAAATACGCACCAACAAGTGCAAACAATAGAGAAGTCACAGCAACAAAATACACTCTCCAACAAGGTTCGTTGGAAATGTCAAACTCAAACGTAATAAAAGAAATGCTAAATACAATTAATACATCAAGAAACTATGAGTCTTTAGGAAAAGTTATAACATCAAATAGTGAATTGTTAGACTCAGCGATATCTGTAGGTCGGATTAAGAGTTCGTAGTAACTAAACAAGGTGAGGAAATAAAGTAATGTTAAGATCATTAACAACAGCTGCAACAGGCATGATAGCTCAACAAAACAATTTGGACGTAATCGCAAACAACGTAGCAAACGTTAACACAACAGCGTTCAAAACAAGTAGAGTAGATTTTCAGGATTTATTATCACAAGCCATAAAAACTCCCGGCGCAATGATGAATCAAGGTACATTCCAACCGGTTGGTATTGAAATCGGGCTTGGGGTTAAAACTGCTGCAACAACGAGAGTATTCTCTCAAGGTACAAACATTTCAACTTCAAGAGATATGGATTTGGAAATTGAAGGTTCAGGATTTTTCCAAGTTATGAAACAAGACGGAACTTTGGCTTATACAAGAGATGGTGCATTTCAAGTAGATTCACTCGGACAATTATGTACAAGTGATGGCCTTTTGGTTCAACCGGCAATATCTATTCCAAGAGATGCAACAGAAACTACAGTCACTCAAGATGGCAACGTATCAGTAACTTTACCTGGGCAAACTCAACAGTCAACAGTAGGATCTCTACAATTAGTTAAATTCCAAAACCCATCAGGGTTGTTATCAATCGGACACAACCTTTATACAGAAACTCAAGCATCCGGGACTCCTGTTCAAGATACTCCGGGGCAAAATGGTTTAGGACAAATCCAACAAGGCGTACTTGAAGGATCTAACGTTCAAATTGTAGACGAATTAATAAACCTAATTAAAACAGAACGTGCTTTTGAATCAAATTCAAAAATTGTAAATGCATCAAGTGATATTTTACAAACAACAAACAATCTAGCTAGATAATTAGAAAGGTTTTAATGAAAAAACTTCTTGGAATAATTTTAATATTAATCATATCAATGACATCGGCGTCCGCTAATGTCATATCGTCAGATATGATGAAAAAAGATTTACAAGAAGTTATTTTACAGAATTATTCAAACAAAACAGATGCAAACCTTGAAATTAAAATTACTATGTTACCTTTCCAAAATCTAGTTTTGCCTGATGGACACATCAGATATGAATTAATCAATGGAGAAAATAACGCTCAATTAACCTCAAGAGAAATCATAAGAGTTAATATTTATGTAAATAATACTTTGCAAAGAACTCTTAGTGTTCCTATTGAAGTAAAAGCGTATGGTAACATTTTAATTGCGACATCTGATATCCCAAGAAATCAGCCTCTAAACCAATTTAATGTAAAAGTAAAAAGAACAAATATCGCTGATAAAAGTAGTTTTATCGTAACAAAAGAAATGTTAAATAAAGAAATCATTACAAAAAAAGATTTTAAAGAAGGCGAATTTATTGATAAACGATTTGTAAAAGTTAGACCTGACGTTGTAAGAAACTCTGACGTTAGAATTATATTGAATTCTAATGACGCATTTCAAATTGCAATTGACGGGGTTGCTCAATCGGATGGCGTAATCGGAGAATATGTAACCGTAGAAAATAAAGCTTACAAGAGAGTTTATCGTGGCAAAATAATAGGTGAAAATCAGGTTCTAGTAAATATATAAAAAAAAATTTTGGGAAGAAGAAAATGATAAAAAAGATATTAATATCAATAACAATAATAACAATGTTAATGGTTGGTAGCAATACAAATGCTGAATCATTATTTGTCCTTGGAGCAAGTCAAGTTTATGGTGGATGTCCAAAGTCACTATTTAGCGGAGTTCAAGCAAGACAAATAGGAGATTTAATATCTATTAAAATGACAGAAAATATTGCAGTTGGTGATAATTTGAAATATACAGCATCTAAAACAAGCACAACCACAGACACCTTTACCTCTTATGTTGATAGATGGCTCGGACTAAAATCTAAAGGAGTTGATGGTTACGGAGGAAGTAACGATGTAACAAATAAAGCTCAAGGGACAAGAGCATTCACATATGGCGATACAATCGCCGTTCAAGTTGTACAACAAATGCCTAATGGAAATTTATCTGTACAAGGCAAGAAAACAATTGTCAACGGAAATGAAAGACTAGATTTAATTATAACAGGATTAGTTGACCCTAGATGGATAGACGGATCTGGAGTAATCAACTCATACCAAGTAGCTAACTTACAATTCGCTCTATCAGGCAGAGGTTCAATATCTAGAAGTCAAAATGAAGGTATCTTCAATAGAGTTATCAAATACTTATTTTAATAAAATACGGAAGAAGATGAATAAAATGAATAAAAAACTTGGAATAAAAATAATAACATCATTAATGATACTCTTTAGTTGGATTTTATCACCATTTACAGCGATTGCATCAGTTCCTGTAAGACTTGGAGATATCACCCACGTAAGAGGGGTTCGAGACAACCAAGTTGTAGGATATGGTATTGTCGTTGGTCTCCCTGGAACAGGTGATAACTCACGTTCAACTCAGATTACAAACAAAATGTTAATCAGAAACTTGGGAACTGTAATCGATCAAGAAAACTACATCCAAAAAGGTTCATCTGCAGCCGTAATTGTAACAGCAACTATTCCTCCATTTTCTAAAAATGGTGACAGAATTGATTGCACAGTATCAACAATTGCCGATGCAAAAAGTTTAGAAGGCGGCGTTCTTGTTCAAACTATCTTAAAAGCTCCAAATGGAGAGGCAGTAGCAGTAGCACAAGGACCTATCTCTGTAGGTGGGATTAACAAAATAGCAGGCACCACTTCTAAAAGAACTGCAATAACTTCAACAGGAAGAATACCTAGTGGAGCAATTATGGAACGTGACATTGAAACCCAAATAGGTGATGAAAGTTCTATTACAATTTCATTGGATAAATCAGATTATACTCTAGCATCAAGAGTTGCACAAACAATATCAAATAACGTTTCCTCAGCAAAAGCTATTGACGGAAGCTCTATATTAATAAACCTTCCTGCAAAATACCAAAATGACAGGGTAAGATTTTTATCAATTATAGAAAATCTCGAAGTCATACCAACAATTGAAAAAGCAAGAGTAGTTATTAATGAAAGAACTGGAACTGTCGTAATTGGAAGTGACGTAAAACTTCTTCCTGCAGCGGTAGCTCACGGAAACATTACGGTAACAGTTATGGCAAATAACCAAGTTTCTCAACCTAATGGGTTTAGTAATGGGGCAACAGTTGGATTTTCTAACCCGACAATAGAAGTAAACAAAACAAATGCAAGTTTGATTAACATGCCTGCTAACAGCAATTTGAACGATCTGGTAAAGGCTCTGAATTCAATTGGAGTTGCACCAATAGATTTGATTTCAATATTACAGGCACTTAAACAGGCAGGAAGCTTAGAAGCAGAACTAATTATTATTTAATAAAAAACATCAAGTAAGAACATAAGGTAAGTATTAAAAATGGACGTAACATCAGGGTTAATGACAAATATAACATCCGGTGCATTGGGAACAACTGTGAACAATGATCAACAGATTTATAACCAAATCAAAAACTCAAATAACACCAAAGATCAATTGAAAAAGACATCGGAAGAATTTGAATCAATATTCATAACTCAAATGTTGACAACAATGGATAAAACAGTAGATAAAACTGGAAGTTTATTTTCAGACAAAGAGGGCGGATACTTAGATACATTCAAAAGTTACATGTATCAAGAAATGGGTAGAAATTTAGCAAGTAATCCAAGAACATCCTTCGGATTCGCAAAACAAATCTACACACAAATGGAAAAATTTGTAAAATAGGGATATGTGGTCAGTCGTAATAGGGAAAGAAAGATTAGAGGGTCAGTAGAATGATATCAGCAATTGGAGGAAATAATTCATTACAAATGGTAAATGCATTAAATGCATTTAAGGCTGATAGTACAGTAAACAAGGACACAAACAGTTTCGCAAACATTGATACATCTAATGGTATAAATTTAGCGGATAACAACAACTTGTTGGGGAAAATTGATGTTAATGAACTAAGAAACTGTGCACAAAAAGTTGGAGAAATGGATTTAACGGATGATGACATAAAGTACGGATTAACTTATGGTAGAAGTGTAATTGCTGATTACTTAGCTTAACAACTTACAATTTTGGGGACGGGGAAAATGAAAGAAGATATTTTAAAAAATTTAATAACAATATTGGATAACGAAATAGAATTATATGTCCAAATGAAGGATCACTATGTTGAAAAGAAACATTTACTAACTGAAAATAAAATTCTTGAATTATCAAATATTGATACCAAAATCATTGAAAATTATGAAACTATAAAAAATTTAGACTTAAAAAGAGTTAATATAATCAAACTACTTGAAGAAGATGTACCGAGCATGACCAAATTAATAGAAGTATGCAAAACAGGTCATTGTGATAAAAGAATTATACTAAAGTTAACTGAGCAAAAAGAAAGATTAGCATCACTGTCAAGTGAAATAACACTATTAAATATAACTAATATGAAATTAATTAGACACGGAATTATCATAAATGATAAACAATTGGGAACAATTATAAATGCCTTCGCACCCAAGGGAAACAGTTATTCAGGAGAGGGAAAACAAATAAGTTCTGAATCAAAAATGAGCACAATAATAGAAGACGTTTAACGGGGAAAGTTATGAATTTATTTTCGACATTATCAATGACAACATCGGCGCTTGGTGTAAACCAAACGGCTATTAGTGTGCTGTCAAATAATATCGCAAACATGAATACTGATGGGTACTCTAAACAAAAAGTAAACCTTTCAGCAGTTACCCTTGGAGGGTCTATTGCAACTGCAGATCAACAGGCAAACTCAAATGGTGGGGTCGAAGTATCCAGCATTAGCAGATATAACAACCAATTTTTGGCATCTTACTATAGAGGTCAGGTTACATCTGAATCTAACCTTAATGAGGCCTCTACTCAAGCTACAAGCGTTGCCAATTTATTTGATGATATTAGCGGGCAAGGTTTAAGCTCTTCAATAGAAAGTTTTTATACTTCTCTAGACAATCTTAACCAATATCCTACGGATTATTCTGCTCGATCAAACTTTGTTACAAATGCATCTTCTCTTGCACAATCTATAAGTACGGTTGCGACAAAACTCACGGCATTACAAACAACAAGCGTAGGCGATGGCAAAAGTCAAACATCTTTGGACAATTCTGAAATTTCTGCATCTGTAGATAAAATGAACACATGTTTATCAACTATAGCAACTATTAATAAACAAATTGCATCTTCAAGTAATGGAACATTAGAAAATAACAATTTACTCGACCAAAGAGATACAGCATTAAATGAACTTGCGACTTATGGGAATTTTAGTACTTCTATTGGTTCTGATGGTACAGTAGATGTATCTATGGGCACTACCAGCGTTGTACAAGGTTCTCAAGTCAAAACTACATTCGGCTTACAAACTGCGAGCGATTACAACCAATATTGTACTGAGAATAGTATAACTAATAGCAATACGAGCAACGCTGTTATTACAATGAAAACATCTGATGGAAAAAATATTCAAAATGTAAATTCAAAATTCACTTCAGGAACCATTGGGGCGATCTTAACATCAAACGATACTAGTAGCACACAAAGTGTTACAGTTGATAATATAATGGGGAAATTAAATACACTGGCAACGAGTATCTCAACGATATTTAATGATATACAAACAAGAAGTGGAGCATACTATATTGATAACTCTACGGGTAAATTATCAAATACTAATCTTAGTGATTACAAATTATTTGTGCCAAGTGATGGGACTGATAAAATTACAGCAAGCAATATTTCCGTAAACAGTGACCTAACCGCGACAAATGGCGCATACAAACTCGCAACGGCATACTTTGATAGTTCAACACCTGTTGATTTGAATTCAACAGGAAACGCAACGAATGTTGTTGCAATGAACAAGACTAAAACTGATACAAAATCTTCCACAACAGATTCATATACTTATGATTCTTATGGCGTAAATACAAAATACACAATTGATTCAAGCCCAAATGCAGGTGAACAAACTGCTATTTCGACTGCAACAGGTTCAGCATATGACGGGAGCAAAACTTACTACAAAGGGTCTGATGGATCTTATATCATAGGGACCCCAACCACTAGTGGAACATTAAATATTTATAGTGGGGGTACTGCTACAAGCGTAGACGCAACAAAGTTCACAAGTACGAGTGCCGCGTATAATTCAATAAATAATCTATCTTTTGAAGATTATTACAAAGGAATAGTAAGTGACATTTCAACTGGGACTACAACATTGTCTACTAATGCGACCACACAGAGTGATCTTGTGTCATCAATTAATTCTAAATTAAGTAATGAAACCAAAGTAGATTTGAATGAAGAATTGACTGATTTGATTAAATTCCAAACGGCATATTCAGCATCAGCAAGAGTGTTCTCAACATGCAGTAACATATTACAAACACTCACATCTTTAGGACAATAATTTAAATTATGAGGAAAAATAAATGATATCTAGAGTTGCATCATCAACAGTAAATTCGACATTATCATCGTTGATAAATAAGAGCTATTCCGATTATTCGACAACAACGGCGCAAATTGGATCAGGGCATAAAGTAAACTCAATTTTGGATAATAGTACAAGCGCAATTAATATCCTCGGCTCAAACGCTGAGTTAAATAAAATCACTACATATCTGGATAACGTAGCCTCCGTTACCAATGAAGTAAAAGAAGTCTCTGATACTCTTGATTCAGCAAATACAAAAGCACAAAGAGCTTATGATTTAGCAACAACCGCCGCATCCGGAACATCTACTACAACAACTTTGACAGCTACTAAAACAGAGCTTAATCAAATTATCAAAGGTATGGTTGATATAGCCAATACAAAATATAATAGTAATTCTCTGTTTGGAGGAACAAACACAACAACATCACCATACAGTGTTCAATATGCATCGGATGGAACAACTATTACAGGAATTACATATAATGGAACATCTTCCTCAGGCGATTGGGAACGTCAATTAGAAGTTTCTGATGGGGTTTACCAAACAATGAACGTAGATGGAGACTCAGTTTTTGGAGAATATGGTGGCACCTATACATATGATAAGAGTGGGACTGATATAACTTATTCTCTTGAAAAAGATCCAGACTCAACGGAACAAGCAGCTATTTCAACTGCTACGGGCTCAGCATATGACAGTAGTAAAACTTATTACAAAGGAGAAGACGGGACTTATCTTGTAGGAGCACCTGCATCAGGAACTGCTACTATTTATAAAAGTACAGGTGGTGTTGATAGTACAGCAGATTCCTCAAAATTCACAGCATCAGCTAGTGGAATTATGGGAACTTTAATGAAATTTAATAATGCTCTAGATACAACAATCTCAGGACTCAATAATACAACTTCATACACATATGATGCAGATGGAAAAGCTTCAACTGCAAATGTTACATATAATCTTGATTCAAGCCCTGATCCAACTGAACAAACGGCTATTTCAACTGCTACAGGCTCAGCATACGACAGTAGTAAAACTTACTACAAAGGCTCTGATGGATCATATATTATAGGAGCTCCAAACTCTAGTGGAACATTAAATATTTATAGTGGGGGCGCCGCAACAAGCGTCAATGCAACAACCTTCTCAGGGACTTCTACTGCAGGGTATAAAAGTATTAATAGTTTGCTTAATGAATTTCAATCATCGGTAGCAACAATTACGAATACAAACTCAAATTTCGGTACAATTTCTAATAAGATGGATTTGACTAAAACTTCACTTACAGATACCCAAACTAATTTAACTAATTATATCTCAGGTCTGCGAGATACCGATGTAACGGAAATAATGAGCAAATGGTACTCAGAACAATCAGCCTACCAAGCAAGCATGAAAGCTGCGACATCTATAATGTCGATGTCGTTATTAGATTATATGTCTTAAACTTGCTTAAAAAAATAATACTTACCATTTATAAGGACAAAATTTGTCCTTTTTTTTGCAAATTTTAATTCAAATAATAAGACTTATACAAAGTGCAAATCGGTTTTGGAACAATTGCGCAGTAAACTCATAATAAAAAAGTGTGTCATATGACACGCTTTATAAAATCATCTATCCTAAATCTCCTCAAAAAAAAATTAATATTTATATTTTTACAATCTCTCCCTAAGTCTAGTAGCCATCACTCCCTTCCAAGTACAATATCTATGTTATTTCAACAGAAATATTTTATCAAGTAACGAAAATAAAAATAAGTTTTACAATTACACATGCCCTTTAATATTTCTGGAGAAAAACCCAATTTACAAACTTAATGAACAAATTTTAATGAAATTACGTAAAAACATGGTTAACTTCATATTGACAACGAACATTTATTCTATTATATAGATAAATCCAGCTCAGAGTGGGCATTACGCAGAAAACAATAAAATATGAAGAAATATTATATTAAGTTTTTTCTAAAAAAACAAGCTGGTATCCTTGCCAGGGATTGCGATGCAATAGTTTATAAAGCTTTGTTAATAAATATTTAGTAAATTTTTGTACAGAATAATAATCATTCATGTAACTTAACCCTAATGGGGGTTTAAGAGGAAAATATAGCAAAAATGATGTAAAAATATTGTCATGGTAACACTTAAATTTGTCATTTATAATAAAATTTGGTTTAATATAAGAACACGGCATCTGAGAAAATTAGTTTTTTTCTCATACTAAATGTTTTAATTTTATACATTATAAGAAGGATGCTTGGGTAGTTGATAACATTTATAATATAAATGCAGTTAGTATTTCGGAGGGAATGTAGTTGTTAGAACATGGTTATATTCAAATTTATACAGGAGATGGCAAAGGTAAAACAACTGCAGCTCTAGGTCTAGCACTTCGTGCTTTAGGACATGGTTGGAAAGTATTAATAATCCAATTTACTAAAGGGGATTGTGGAACATCGTATGGAGAAATCGTTTCTTCATCTAAGTTTTTACCAAATTTAGATGTTGTCCAATATGGAATGGACAGAGTAGTTTATTCTCATAACATTTGTATGGAAGACTACAAAGAAGCTAAAAAAGGATGGGATCACGCAAAGAAAGCGATTAACAGTGGGGAATACCAATTGGTTATCCTTGATGAAATCAACATTTGTGTGTCCATGGGTATGATAAAGGTTGCGGACGTGAAAGACGTCCTATTAAAGAAGCCTGAAAGTTTGGAAATTGTATTAACAGGCAGATATGCTCACCCTGAATTGCAAGCTCTAGCTCACTTGGTTACAGAAATGAAACCAATTAAGCACTACTTCGACACCGGAGTAATGGCTCGCCAAGGGATTGAGTATTAAAACAAATTAAATTTGAAGAGAGATGATTATAACGAACCTTCGGGTTCGTTTTTTTTGGCACTACGTGCGTAGACACATAGGTTGAGAGTAGGATTGTTTGCTAAATTTAGACTACAAGTTTAATCATAACTCCACGCACGCGAATAATCCGCTACCCGTTTAATTTTATTCTTATTTACTCATTTTGGACACGCCCGAATAATTTGCACTACGTGCGTAGACAAGTTACATTTAAGTTCCAGTTATTCGCTAAAATTAAAACTCCAAAATTAATTGTTAATCCCACACCACTCATAACTCGCTGTTCATTTTATACTCTTTTTTTATTTACCCCGACCGTTGACTAAAAAAAAAACATCATTAAAACATTTATGTAGAACTTAGAGGTGTATATGTTTTTAATGGATTTATTCAGAAGATATCATACTTGTGAACATTCACATGTATCTCCGCAGGCAGAATTTAGCTATTGTCCAGATTGTGGCGAACTAATAGAGAACGAGTGGTATATAGCTCGTTGCGCTTGTTGCGGTATTAAAGAGAAGGCAATAATTAAAAATGGTGAAATTATGCCAGAAGCTAATTTCTGCCGAAACTGCGGGGGAAGTGAATACATGGTTGAAAAACTTCCAAAGATAAACTTTATTGATATCAACTATGCAGTATTAATAAAAAAAGTCGTACAGGATCCTCACGTCAAAGAATTTACCCAATGCTGGGCAGAAAAAAGTGCGAGCAAACCGTTACTGCTACAACAATACCTATAATGTCTGCAATAATACCTGTTAAAATTGCATAACGGAATTTTTTGATTCCAATAGATCCGAAATAAACGGAAATAACATAAAATGTAGTTTCTGAGCTTCCAACTATTACTGCACATAATTTTGCAGCGTAGCTGTCAGGTCCAAAATGATGTACTACATCAGAAAACAACCCAAGTGTAGCCGCTCCGCTCAAAGTCCTGATTATCATGACAGGAATAGCCTCTACTGGAATCATTAGTTTGTGGAGGATAGGTAACATCATGTTAGAAAACATATCTATTGCACCAGATGCTCTAAGCATAGAAACACCCACAATTATTGCAACAAGATATGGAATAATATTGATTGATACCTTAAACCCATCTTTTGCGCCTTCGACAAACTCTTCATAAATAGGAACTTTTTTGAACATGGCAACTGTCAAAATAGTTATTATTATGCCTGGCAAAGCCCATAGAGAAATCAAATTAATCATTTTGTGCCCTCCATAATTTAGCAAACAATTTTGCCACTAATATTGAACACACAAATGTTGTTGAAGTTACGATAAGCACAGGAACTATTATTTCTGTGGGATTTTTAGCACCTGCACCAACAAGAATTGCAATAACTGTTGCAGGAATAATTTGGAATCCTGCCGTATTCATCGCTAAAAACATACACATAGCATTAGATGCAGATGATTTATCCTCATTTTCCGCTTGTAATTCTTCCATCACTTTTAAGCCAATAGGAGTTGCAGCATTTGTAAGTCCCAAAGCATTAGCGGAAAAACTTAAAGCAACATTTCCTATTGCAGAATTTTCTGGTGGAATTTCGTTAAACAACCATTTTGTTATTGGCTTTATAATTTTTGCAACAGCCAATACTATGCCTGATTTTTCAGCAATCCGCATGATTCCAAGCCAAAACGCCATTATCCCAATAAGAGAAAATGCTATTTTAACTGAAAGGTCCGCACCTGAAAGAATAGAATTAACTACATCGGGCAATTTCCCGTTAATTGCACCTATAACAATTGATATAACTATAAGAAAATAAAATATATAATTCATAATTAATCCAGTTTTTTATTGATATGATAATTCGGTCTTCCCTTTACTTCCTGCAAAATCTGACCAATATATTCTCCGATTATACCAATACTCAAGATTTGTACTCCTGACAAAAACATTTCAAAAATTTTATATAAACTGAAATTAGCAAAAATTATGTATTCACCATAGATAAAATAATTGACTATGGACGCAATTGCAAATAAGAAACTTATTGATGCTGTAACCAAACCAATATAAAAAATCATTCTTAATGGAGTAACACTAAACGAAACGATGCCCCAACTTGCTAGTCTCGCAAGTCCTATGAAATTGAACTTTGAAACCCCAAACTGTCTTTCTTTTACATCAAAATAAACTATGTCTGTTCTTAAACCTAAATTATTAAAAATACCTCTGATAAATATATTTTTTTCGGGATACTGTTTAAAAAGTTCAAGAGCTCGACGGCTCATTAACCTGTATTCAGAGTGGTTAGGAATAATATTACAACCAAATATCTGCATTATTTTATAAAAACCTGTTGAAGATATTTTCTTTAATAGACCATCCGTTTTTCTATCAATCCTTACCCCAAAAACAACTTCATTCCCCTCTTTGTATTTAAGAATAAAGTCTTTAATCTTAGTTTCATCCTGTTGAAGGTCTGCATCAATTGTTATTACACAATCAACATCATAATCAATAACAGTTTGAAGTCCTGCAAGAATCGCGCTCTGATTCCCAAAATTTCTAGTAAATTGTATAGCTCTAATTTTGCCGTTGTATTCTTCTTTAGATTTTGAAATGATTTCCCAAGTTTTATCAGTAGAACCATCATCAACGAAGTATAAGAAACTTTCGGGACTTATTAATTGGTCATTAATAAGTTTATCCATTGTGTCAATAATCTTTTTGATATTAACTACAAGCGATTCTTCTTCATTAAAACAAGGAATAACTATTGCTAATTTATCTAAAGCCATACACTTCCTACTACTATTTGTAATATACTAATATATATTATAACAAAAGGGGCAAATAGGATAGATTACACACACAAAATGTTATAATAAGTTAAGAGGTACAAATGTTAATTATTAATGCAGATGATTACGGAATTTCAGAAGACAATAACCTTGCTATACTTGAAGCATCCAAGTTTGGACTTTTAAAAAGTACCAGCGTTATGGTTAACACTCCTTACTGCAATTATAATATTCTTGAAGCACTTTTAGATAATGAGAGTTTTAGAATCGGGTTGCACTTAAATATTATTGAATTTAAAACTTTTAAAAAAGACTTGAACCCTAAATCAATGCTCTATAACGAAAAAGGTCAATACAACAACGGATTTGTGTCATTAATGATGAAGTCTTTAGATAAAGAATTTCTAAACGAAGTTGAAGAAGATTTCAGATTGCAAATAGAAGAAGCTCTTCAACATTTTCAACCTGCTCATCTTGATTCACATGTACATATTCACGCAATTCCTAATATATTTAAAATCGTTTGTAAATTAGCAAAAGAATATAATATTCCATACGTGAGGACTCAATTTGAAAACCCTTATTTAGTTCCTGAAATAAAGAAAGTTTTGTCCAAAACAAATATCATAAACCTTGCGAAAGTATTCTTGCTTGATTTATTTACCATTTTAAATCAAAAAACGCTGAAACAATACGGATTGAACACCAACAATTATCTTATAGGAATTCACTACACAGGAAATATGAACGCAAAAACCCTATATTATGGGTATTTGGCTAATTCAAAAGAAGGATACCTAACTGAAGCACTTCTTCACCCTACAAAAGATCAAATCAAAACAAATAATTATATAGAATATTTATCCCTATTAGATATTGATTTATTAGAAAAACTAGATGATGTAATCAAATAAGAATTTATATATAAATCCTTGTAATTTCGTGATACTATCCTTGTATTAATAAGAAGAGAGGTATTTATATGATAGATTTTATTAAAAAACACCCAGAATTTTTTACGATTTTAGGACTGCTTATATTTTGTTATTTCATGTTTTTCTATGGAATAGGACATTATGCATTAATGGACGTTGATGAAACAAGATACATCACAATGGCGAGAGATATGTTTCACTCAAAAGACTATATGACACTATTCTTGAATGGTCAGTTTTTCTTTGAAAAGCCTCCATTATTTTTCTGGGGTGAAGTGTTATCATTCAAATTATTTCACGTTGTAAATGAATTTTCTGCAAGATTCCCTGTTGCGATGTATGGAACTCTATCAACATTACTTCTTTATTTCACAGGTAAAAAAGCGGTATCAAGAAAATATGGTATAATTTCAGCTCTTATTCTTGCAACTAGTGTTGAGTTTATAATTCTTGCTAAATATGCAATACTTGATATTCTTCTTGCAACTTGCATAGAATTTGCTATTTGTTTTGGATTTTTAACATACTTTGTTAAAGAAGAAAATAAAAAATATTTCTGGTGGTTATTCTATATTTTCTCAGGACTAGCAGTTATGGCAAAAGGCGTTCCCGGGATTGCAGTTCCTTTTGGAACAATGTTTTTTGTATCTATTTTTACAAAGAAATTCAAAGAAATTTTCAAACCACAATATATCATACCAGGTTCAATATTATTCTTATTAGTGGCACTTCCTTGGCATCTTTTGATGTTCAAAATCCACGACCCACTATTCTTTAATGAATATATTATAAAACACCACCTTGCAAGATTCATAGATTCTTCTCACGAACTTGGAAGAAAACAACCATTCTATTTCTTTATGCTTACATTCCTTTGGGGATTCTGCCCTTGGATACTATCTGCAATAACAATATTTATTTCAGAAGTAAAAAAATGGTTTAAAAAAGATTTTTCAGGATTAATGAGTATTGAATTAACAAACACTCAAAAATACCTTGCATTTAATCTTATAGCATTTGTGGTAACAATGGCATTTTTCTCTTCATCAAGCAGTAAACTTATTACATATATTCTACCAATATATTTTGCGGCGGCTTCACTTATGGCGTGGGCTTGGGTTCAATATATTGATAATGCTAAGTATGAAAAACCAATCCAAGTTGCAACATACATTTTATTTGGACTCTTTTTTGTTGCATCAATTGTTGCACTATTTACACAATTCTTCTTACCAAAAGAAATATACGCTGATATCGTATGTGTAAAATGGTTTACGATTGGACTATTATTTGTTTCAAGTACTTTAGCATTAACTTTTGCAAAACTAGGGAAAAGAACAGCATTATTTGCAACATACGTTGGATTTGTATTAGTCCTTTCCGCATTTGGTATGGCAAAATACTTTAACCTTGATTTTGGTTTTGGACAAAATGATTTAATCAAATATGGTGAGTACGCTAAAACAAACAACCTAAAAATCTATACCTTAAACACAGGTAGAAGATTCTCTCTAAACTACTACGGGCCTAAAGCCGTTACTTATGGCGAAGATCCTTGGGAAAACACTCAAACAGTAATTAATAGAGAAACACCTAATACTGTATTTATTATAAGAAGCAAAAACCTTATTGATATCAAACCTGCAAAATACAAAACCATATCTACAGGTAAAAAGTATACTCTTCTAAAAAAGGGTTAAGTGATAAAGAGATAAAGGTTTAACTAAAGTAAATAAAATTAAAACAAAGAGGATGAATTATAATTCATCCTCTTTTAATATAAAATTAAACATAAAATAGCTACGTCATAAAATACTCTAATCGTAACGTGTCTACGTACGTAGTACTAGCACTCAATTATTTAAGCTGTGAATTGGAGCTGGGATTCTACCTGCTCTATTAACAAAATCAGCAGAAGACAATTTGTTTACAGCCATAATAGGAGCTTCACCTAATAGACCACCAAATACAACAGAATCTCCAACGCCTTTACCTATTGCAGGGATAAGTCTTACTGCGGTAGTTTTTTTATTAATCATACCAATTGCCATCTCGTCAGCAATAATACCCGCAATCGTTGTTACAGGAGTATCACCAGGAATAGCAATCATATCAAGACCAACAGAACAAACACAAGTCATAGCTTCTAATTTATCAAAGGTTAAGAATTGGTTTTTCGCCGCTTCAATCATGCCTGCATCTTCTGATACAGGGATAAACGCCCCAGAAAGCCCCCCAACATGAGAACTTGCCATAATCCCACCTTTTTTGACTGCATCGTTTAGCATTGCAAGTGCTGCTGTTGTACCGTGAGCCCCAACGTGTTCCAATCCCATAGCTTGGAATATTCCTGCTACGCTATCACCAATAGCTGGAGTAGGTGCTAGAGATAAGTCAACAACACCAAACGGAATATCTAATTTTTTTGCTAATTGACGCCCAACCAATTCTCCAGTTGACGTAATTTTGTATGCTGTTTGTTTGATTGTATTAGCTAAAGTACTAAAATCAGCATCTTTAGGCAAACTTTCTACTGCAGCTCTTACAACCCCAGGACCAGAAACACCAATGTTAATAGCACACTCAGGCTCGCCATAACCACAAAAAGCACCTGCCATAAATGGATTATCATTTACAGAATTACAGAAGCAAACAAATTTTGCAGCCCCAATTCCATCTCTATCTTTTGTTAATTCAGCAGCCTCTTTTATTACTCCTGCAACATCAAGAACAGCATCCATATTTATACCAGCTTTTGAAGTCGCAACATTCACTGATGAACATAATTTATTAGTAACCGCCAAGGCTTCAGGAATTGATTTTATAAGAGCGATGTCACCTTTTGTATAACCTTTTTCAACAAGAGCAGAATATCCACCAATAAAATCTACCCCAACTTCTTCTGCTACTGAATCAATTGCCTTTGCTATTTTTACATAATCGTAGCTATCACAAGACTCACCTATAACAGAGATAGGAGTTACAGAAATTCTTTTATTAACAATCGGAATAGAATAATCATCTCCTATTTCATTAGCATATTTCACAAGATTTTTGGCATATTTTAGAAGTTTCTCTCTGACTCTTCTACATAAAACATCAATATCTCTATCAACACAATCTCTTAGACTTAGAGCCAAAGTAACTGTTCTTATATCCAGATTGTGCAACTTAATCATATTGATTGTTTCTAGTATTAAATCTTTATCGAACGTCTTCATAATTACCACCATTTGCCATGAATTTTTTAATAACGTCATCACTCGGCTTTTTAAGAAGAAGCCTTAGTTCAACACGTCTACTTTTATTACAATCTTCTTTCCCATCTATAATTATAGGTCTGGAAGAACTTGCGCCCTCAACCCTTACCGTATGAGTAAGTTCTTCTACGTATGTTTTCCGAGAACATTTAAAGAAGATAAAACTAGAAACATTGTAAGCTCTGTTCATGGATAAATCCATATTTTTCATATATTGTTGTTCAGGAGTATAAATCCCTCTAAAATTAACTGAATCTGTGTGACCTTGAACCACGACAGACGAAATATATTTGTATAATTCTTTTTTGAATATGCAATCAAAATATACGGGAATAAATTTGTTTAAGAATGCCCGTCCTTTTGGAGTTAAATCAGAACTATTTAATTTAAATAATTCCAAATCAGAAATTCTTACAAGTCCTGACTGAGGATCCATTTCAATTTGAACCTTACCATCTTTCCTTGGAGGTTCCGCCTTTTGAGGCTTATCTTCCGAAATAAGTTTGACCTCAATATTGTCCTTCTTCATCTCTTTAACAACTTCTTGGGTCATTTGTTCTGTCGCCTGCTGAGCCGCAGAATCTGAAGTTCCTGAATAAGTAACGAAGGCAAAGAAAAGAGTCGCAAAAATCATAAACATTCCAAGGAACAAATCTGACATTGTTACCCAGAAAATATTTTCTTCTACTTCATGATGAACTCTTCTTACACGTCCTGCCATTAAAAAATTATCCTAACTAAAATAATCCGCCTAAACCATCATCCCCGGCAGAAGATTTCTTTTCCATTGTTTTATTCAAATTGTTAATCCCAAAAATCATACTATCAAGATACGGAACAACAACATTTGATAAATCCTTTTTGATAGTTCCAGCAAACGTAGTTGGCAAACTTCTTAAAAGAACCGCATTCTCATGACTTTGTGTTTTTGTAGTTTTCAATAAATCTACAAGGAATTTTTCACTTGATATGATTTTAAATAAATCAGACATTTTGTTTTGAATGGTTGCGACTGCAGGAAGTACAAATTTTGAGAACACAAGTTTTTCTGTAGCCATAAACGTAAGAGCCGATGCAACCGCACACACTGAACACATTGCCGCGACTTGCATATCTCCAACAAACATTGCAACTGATTTTGTTAATGCTTGCGTACTTGAAAAATCCAATAATCCAAATGCGGTACCAATTTTAATAAACGTAAATAATGGTCCAAAACCTGTTAACAAAGTCGGTGCTACTGCAATTATATGTCTATTGTAATGAGCATAAGCTAAAGTATCTTCATTGAAAAATGCAACAACATCGCTTGTTGTCTGGATATCTGACATAGAATCCGAAACAGCATCATAATCTAATTCTTCTGTTTTTTCATCTTGATAAGCAATAGTATCTGAGAAAACTAAAGTATTTTTGAAATCATCCCAAGCCCGCACTGAACAAGGATTTGAAGTCATAATATGTTTGAACTCTTCAAATTTATATGAAATATTTCCGTTTTCAAATGGAGCAATATCTTCACTTAACTTCTTTAAATTCTTATATACACCTACATAACTTTTAGACATATAAGTTATGCTAGTGATGAATGTTGATAAAATTATAACGATCGGTGGATCTATTATAAGTTTAAGTACGTCCATAATCTATACCTCGAGCAACATTATAACACAATAACATACGTTTTTGCTATAACTTAATAAATTACGGGTAAATAAATCATAGTAAAAGATACTATTCTCCAGTGGAAGGCATCTGTGATGAACGCTCTGCGATAATCCGCGAAATATCTGCGCCACCAAAAGTTACTTCCAAAATAAGTTGGAAATTCAGAAGAATAGTTTCACGATATTCCATTGAATCTACATCAATTACGTTAAATTCAAGAAAATCATCTCCAGCGTAAACAATTTTTCCGTATTCGTTTCCACTAACCCATCTTACAAAAGCATACTGCTCCTCTAAGTCTTTTAATCTCTCTATTATATTCATAACTAACCTTCACTATCTACATATTATATTTTAGTTATTTTTTACCCAAAGTCAAAGTTTTAAATTAAGAGTTTTTCCGTGTCCTCTTAAATTCTCTTTTTCTTATTTATCTGATAAAGGAAACATTCTTTGATTACATAATTGATATCATCAACAGAAATCCCAATAAACTTAAATGCATGAATATACAAAAAACTATTTTTATATGCGACTTTACTCGTATAGATATAGTCTGCCGTTGTCACAACATATCTGCCTTTAAATTTCAAATTAACTGTAATTGAAAAATAATCAGGAATTACAGATTCAAGAGAAATAAAACACATTCCACGTCCTGAAACATTTTTTGTAGTAGCATTTATTAAACGTGTTGAAGAATTGGGCAAAACAATCATCAACGTCACAGGTAAATGCATATCGGCACGGTAATAAGCTCTCTTTTGAGTATGATCATATGGTTTAGGATACGAAGTCGTATAAACAGGAGTGTTGTCTTTTTTGGCAACCTTTAGTAAAGTAGCACCAGCAGATACAACCCCATTTGAAGAATATATTTTAACGTCCAAAGGAGACCCGACTTTTACTTGATCCGAGTAATCAGACATCCCAACAAAATTCACAAAATCTTTATCTACATTTTTAATCAAACAATTGAAACTTAGGGCATCGTCAGTACCCTTATTAAAAAGTAGTTTTGCAAATTTTATATCGGACTTGTCATTAATTAAATCATTTGCCATACCCTCAATGGTAGCATTTTAACTAGTTAAAATCAAGGAGTACACAAATGAAATAAACCTCAAAATAATAATCTATATGAGTGATTTGTGAGAGGCAAAGAAATTTATAATACTGTAAAATTTTACTTGATATTTGAAGGTGGTTGTGTGATAATTTGACCATTGACAGTTAAAACAACCGTCATTCTGAACTTGTTTCAGAATCTCAAGTGAAAACTGAATAGACTTGGTTAGTCAGTAAAATAACCAAAACTTATGGCAAGGTAGCTCACAAGGTTAAGTGACAACGAAACCAGTTAGATAACTAGGGCGCAAGCGCGATAGCCAGCTACATTGCTAAATGAAAATCAAATAGACTTGGTTAGTCAGTAAAATAACCAAAATCAACTTATGGCAAGGTAGCTCACAAGGTGAAGT
>Ga0302271_10000037_pt1 | contig 101214 bp, 45 predicted proteins | sample III_Bog_N1_1_FD_198767 | JGI IMG/M metagenome (GOLD analysis project Ga0302271, IMG submission 198767) | Peat permafrost microbial communities from Stordalen Mire near Abisko, Sweden - III_Bog_N1_1 | ecosystem: Environmental > Terrestrial > Soil > Wetlands > Peat | place: Sweden: Abisko...
CAAGCCAGAGACAAAATCAAATTGATTAAGCTGGAGATGGTTATGTATGTATGATTTGTCTTTACTAAAAATTACAATTTATTTTCTATTTTTCGATCAGTTTGTAATTTATTGAAGATGCTAGTTTATTACAATTATGAACTATCTCATTCAATAATATTCTCATTTTTCTTCATTGTTTCAATGAGAGATTGATAAAACCATCAAAGTGATTATTTTCCTAAGAATACAACAAAACGAAGTGAAATAAGTTTAATAACTGGCTCACTAACTGGGTTTGATGAAAAAAGAAACATTAAGCAAGCATAACAAATTAAAAATTATCTTGAAGACACGGCACACCAGAAGAAACAATTAAACAACAAAAAATTAGTTTTTCGTAAACAAAACAAAAAGCACAACAATCAACGAAGAATCAACAATCCACATAAAGTTTCAGCCATCCTTCAAAAGACAAAATAACCTCCTTGGTTGAAGAAATAACAATAGTACCACAATAACGCTAAAAACAATTTTCAAGAATACTGATTAACAACACAAAAATGAGTAAAATCTTCAGATAATTCCTACTTGTATTCTTGACATTATTGATATCTGTGAGCTGTTAATCTCGATAACAGTTCTAAGGATGTCTACGAGATCGCTGCGGAACAGAATTATTAAGCTGTCAGAATGATTCTGAATAATGCGTCTCAGAGATGAAACAATTCGCTACCTGCAAATAGACAGCACGGATATGCAATAATGTGAGTGTTCCTGATGAACGATTTCGCTAAGCAATTTTGAATTGCGTTGAATTCTGCATGGATAGAGGGACATCTGAGCTTTACTTGGACTACGTGAATTGCGTGAAATCTTGTAAAGGAGTGAATCTATCAATGAGACTTTTATTTTTAGTTTTTGTACTACTTCTTGGGCTATGACACAACAGATTTACTAAAATATTTAAATAACAATTGGCCATTTAATTCTTTTTATCCCCATTTTCCTGCTTTTCTACTTGATTGTATGAACATTTTTATCTAGCAGAAATTTTCATGATTTCTGTCTATCTCTCTCTCTATTTAGTATTGAAGCTTATGAAATGACTCAAGAGATGGAAAGATAATAGGAAGAATTTGAAAAATTAAGTAAATTACAATATTAGAAAAAGAAAAACAAGAAATAATTATCAAACTTAAGAAATTGAAAGAGGCGCCAAAATAACGATATATCACAAAGAATTACAATGGCTTCTTATCTCTACGATAGCTTAGAACCTTCGAGTTAATACTACGATAGAAAATCAGATTTAACAGAGGTTGAATACAAAAAGAGACTAGAAACAACAGCAACTGTCTATGTTGGCAATTTGCATTGTAGTACAAGTGAAAGTGCCTTGTATGAGATATTCAGTCGTGCAGGCTAAGTGAAGGATATCATAATGGGTGTGACTAAGGAAGGAATCTTTGCTGGATTCTGCTTTGTTATGTAAAAAATAAGAAATAATCGCAGAACAAGCGAAAAATATTATGAATAACATTGATTGAATAATATAGATACCAGACACATGAGGAGGCAGGTGTAGCAGTGGAGTACATTTCTTCAAGCAAGTAAATTAGAATGCATTATTGTTTTTTTAATTGTATGCACATAATCTCTTGGAAATGGTAGATTGTATGACAGGGTGATACGTGTAGACTGGGATTATGGGTTTAAAGAAGGTCGATAGTATGGCAGAGGAATCGATGGATACTAAAAAAGAGACTAATACAGATAAACTAATGATTCAGGCAGACACAATATCCATGGGCATTGGAAAGAACAACAAAAGCAATAGTATTAGTAATAATCTTCTAGCTAAGACAGACAGTATGGTTATGCAAATAGTAGAGAAAACAGAACAGGGTTTAAAGGAAATTTTAATAATAGAGATGGATCTCAAGGATACGGGAATAAAGACGGATATAGAGGAAAGTCAGGTGGACATGGAGGGTTCAACAATTACAGGAATAACAATGAAACAGAAGGTGGATTCATAGGATCTAGCAAATACAAGAAAAGCTACAAAGATTTCAAAAATGAACAAGTAAAAATAAGACAAAATGGCGATAAGTATTTGAAAATTTGAGAGAGAGAAAGGACATAAAACGAATAGTTACAACATAAAGTTGTTTAAATTGAATGAAATAAACCTAATTTTTTATTTGGAAATTGCTAACTAAGAAAAAAGATCGAAGCAGATCGCAATCAGCAGAAGCGCCTAGAAAGAAGCGGTTCAACAATGATGAGGAAGAGAACGATGAATGATTGGAAGCTTGAATAATCGAATTCAAGTAGAGATAGCTGCAATCAATAATTTAGACATATTTAGTGTGTTAGTTTTATAATTTTTAATAGCAATTTGTGTTGTTTTTGCTGTGGAGTATTATTTCAAACATCCTTTTTGTTTAGGCTATTTCCATACCATTTTATAAATTTTCACAACTCTTTTATTCAGATGACATTACTCTTTATTTTCTTATATGGCTGAGCGTTCAAGTTGATGAGTCTGTCGTTAATTTTCTGCTCACTTTCAGTTTTATCTTTTTTCTATTCTTCTTCCTCCTCGTCGTCGTCTATAATCGCAATGCACTCATATTTTTTCTACACTTTTTCAATAGGTTATGTGGCATTCTATATTTCCTTCTTTTTGCTAGATCCGTCAAGAAGATCTTCTTGGAATTATTCTTCCTATTTTGGATATTTTTATTTATTGAATTAATCGACTTTTGTCTACTCAACCATGGCTTCTTTAGAGATCCATTAGAAATCAATATCATCAGATGCATCACTGTTGTTATTAAAACGGTTTATTGTTGGCTTTATTTGGATTTATTCTTCTTCTCCTTCACTTGAATCTTCAGACAGATATATTTTCTTCTTCTATTTATTCACTTCAGCTGAATGTTTCTCCATAATATTGATTGTGTTACTGTTGCTGCCATTATTGAAACTATAATTATTATTCTACAATTTCCTTTTACTTTTACTTGTGCTGCAATAATTCTTGCTATGCAGTTATTTTTTTACAGTGCTTCTTTGAGAGTATTCTGTTTCTTTGTTATTACCATTATCATTATCTTTTCAAAACCAAAAACAAAAGAAAATTATCATTTTTATTTCTGAATAAAATCGCATAAAAAATGAGCTATTTTGATGCTTACTTGGTGATTAATTTGCTATCGCTGATGCTGAAGACTGTGATTGCGATACAGCAGTACCTAAGCAATCAAGACTGGACTCTTAAAACTGTTATTTATGTTCTACTTCCTGTGTAGAGAACGCCTTCTCCTAGCTTTCCTAGGTCTCTTGCTAAACATCTATCCCTAAATGGCTAAGAAGAAATGCATGAAACAACTCCTCTTACTTTCTCTCTTCTATTTCTTATTAATCTTCAATCTCACCCCAATTATCATCATCATCATCTTCATCTAATCCATCATCATATTCTTTATGCCAATCTTCAATATTTCCTACAGTCTATCCTTTTCTGCCTTTTCTGTTGACTTATTTGATATTGTAGTTCGTAATTCCTGCTAAGAGATTGTTCTTAAATTGCTTTTTGTACTCATAAGATCCTTAATTATATGGCAAATCATGCGTGTTTTCTATTCTATATTGCTCGATTTGAAGTTTGAATTTATTACTAAGCAGTTCTTCTTTGAATTTCATCGCATGCATGTTATTTTTCACTTTGACTCCAGTAACTTCACTTGCTTTCAATAGCTCATATCTGTCAATGTCGATAATATACTCATCAGATATGTCATGAATCGATGTCCATTAATGCTTTCGAAGCTATTTAATAAGATGAATGATTTTGTCTTTGCAATACACGATATCGATTCTAAAAAACTCATGCAACTCATCTTTCATATCCATGATGATCTCATTCTCAGCTAATTATTCTTTCGAAATCTCTATTCTGGGGTATTTATTTCCTTTCCGTGTCTCCACATAAGAGCTACTACTATGCTTGGCAATTTCAACTTGACTGTCTGGGGGTGTTGACTGATAAATAGGTTTTCTCCCTCTTTTGTTCATTCCTTGGATACGGCTGTTTTTGATAATATTTTTTAATCTGATTAGTACTTTTGGTATGATTGATCAGGACAAATATTATTATCTTTGAATGACAAACAACTAAGGAATTAAAGAGGGCAATGACTATTAAGTAGGTTATTAAAGGATCCATTCTTTTTTGCTCTTTCTTTCATTTAGTGAAATTTAGATAATATTTAGAGGGAAAGTTTGTGAGTTGAAAAAAAAAGAAGCATAAATCTTGAATTTCGAAAAATCAAGCGGATTAATAGATTTCAAAAACTTAGACATATCAACAAGTATTTGAAAGGAATATTGCTTAAGATGATAATTGCAAAATAAATTAAGAAAATGATGATTTTTTCAAACAAAACAAAGGAAAATAGGTTTGCTTTAAGAATATTTCTCACTCAAAGTGAGAAAAATCAAAAATAATATTTATGTGAGTTTCTTCTTCACAATTCATTCAAGCGTTGCTAGTACTAAATGGTAGGGATAATAGAGTTTGTTTCTTGTGATAGATTGGAGATTGAAACGATACCTTCAATCTTCAGAACAATTGCAGAACAAAGACATCAATGAATGATGTTAATCTGTTTGAAAAGCCTTCCCAATATGTTTTGGCTGGCATTTCTTTTTAGGATTCCATTCTAAATAAAATATTATCGTTCATTAATGCTGGCTAACTTCAGCTTTTTTTGAAATTACCTGATTACGAATATTAATAAAATAATCTAGATATCTTCGATTTTTTTAAAAAAATTTACTTGTAAATCCTTAATGATTATTAATTTAGCGATAATAAGAAATTTTAAGAATTTGCAGTCAAAAAAAATAAACCTGAGTAATTAAGTAGTGTAAATTAGATAATTATTGATCATTTTCTTTTGTAAGGATTTTTTTTCAAATAATCTAAGACTCTCAAATCTTTCCTGGTATTTCCAAAGAATTTTAAAACTAGAATGAGTCATTATTGTTATTAAAATTTCCAAAGCTAAGTTTTGTATTCAATCTAATTTACATAAGTAAGTTAAATAAAGCTTTTTTGTCTCAAAAACCTTCCTAAGTAGGCATTTTTTAGCACATTCATAAAAAAAATGCTGATGATATTTAATAATACCAAAAACAATCTTTAAAAGCTCAATTATCGCAAATTATTAATTGCCCTATTTTAACTTACATATTTGTCCATTAATCTTTTCTGGCTGGTAGTTTTTAAGATAGATAATTGGCAGATTGGCTCAACCCTTTTTAGGAGACAAAAACTAACGAAAACAAGAGAAATAAAACTTTTTTTATATTAGGCGAGCTCTTTTCAGCCCTGAACTTTGAGATTTTTTAAATTTTTGGCCCATTTTAATCAATACCAAAATTCAGCCTTAGAGCCACAATTCACAAGTTTATTTTCTTGATAATTATTTAATTAAGGTTACAAGTTTTTCCATTTTTTATCACCAATCTTCTTTTCAAAAAGGGAATTTTGAGGCTCAATTTTTTGTTAAAAAGAGTAATCAGATCAGTTAATTACTAATCTGAGACAAAAAAGAGAAAATCCATTTTCAAATAAGTGATTTTGGCTATTAGTAAGTTCATAATAGTTGAGTGTGGATTGGTATCTGAAATTGTAGTGAAAATTAATTTTAATAAAGAGACTTTCTCTTAAAGAAAATGAAAAAAGAAATACTAAGAAATTTATCTATCAGCTTTATTTTCTTCTCCAGCAACTCTCAAAGTGAGAAAAACATAGAATTCCTTTTAAAAATCTGGGGAAGGAGGGGGGGGATGATGGAATTTGCTTAAAATTATAAGAATCTAAATGTCAAAACTCAATGAAAACAAATCAAAATCTTGAGAGCAAAAATTTATGGAGATTTCTGATTAATTATGATTTGGCTATTTTGAAAAATATTTTCATTTTCCTGCTCTTATTAGATTGAAAGCCATTTCATTCGATTTTGAAATACCAAAAAGATCAAGTTTTAACTCAAAAGTTCAATGATCTATCGAATTTTAAGGTTATGGAAGGTATTGAAAACGAACTCAAGGTTATTTCTCAATAAACTCAAAAAACTAAGCAAGTAAAAAGGACAAAAAAATCAAAACAATCAGCAAATCAAGATTGCGGAAGTAAAAGATAGCACTTCTATTTTTTCAAGATGCACATTTTTTTGCATAAAATAAACTCTAAACTCTGAAAACTTTGGTAAAATGTACATTTTTCTGTGTTTAAGTCCATTCTTAACAATAAAAGTAGATGTATTACTCTTTTGTCTATTGAAATAGTGGGCCTTCCATATGAAGAGTAATAATTATCCTTAATTGATCGATCGAAGGAATCAATAATTTCTTTGATTAATTTACTTCCGCATCCACACAGTAATTCCACGTCTTAAACTTAAGAAAACAATTGATTTGAAACAACTAAAATTGTAATCAACGGGTGTGGGACTTCTAAAATTTGTAACCCAATTCAAACTTCTGGAATTTTTTCCTTCCTTTGCATTCTCATCCAGAAAATCATTAAAACTCTTTTTCTCTTCTATCTCTCAATAAACTTTTGAAAGTGACCTGAATTGCCCTTATGATTTGTGTAATATTAAAACCAAAATACATTCCCAGTGAGAAGAAATTTAGAAGTACACACACACGCACAAGTTTTCCTTCTTCAACTGCTTAAATAACTAACAGACTACTCCTTCATACCTTTATCCTTATGATCGCTAATCCTTCAAACATTCCTCATTCCTTCAACTCAAACAGTAGCTTAGTCAATGATAGCACTGCGTCTTATGTCAATATATAAAAAAATTAAAATTTTTCAAATAGTAATAACCAAACTATTCCCTTAAATAGCAATATTAACAATAATAGCAACATAGCCCCAATGAATTACTACTACTATCCACAGGATTTCCCTCAAAATATGGGAGCTTTTCTAGAACAAGTCTATCTTCCATAACCGCCAATGCCATTAGTTCCATTTTATGAATTCCAAGGTTCATGTCCACAGAGTCTCAATTCGGAAGGATTAGTTTGCAGAAATGTCTTTCCATAGAATTTCCCTTATCAACCACACTTTCATTCAGATATTGCTGCCCTTCAAAACCAATACTTGTAGACTGAATACTACATCTAAGAATTGTAGACCATTTAAAACCACCTGAAGTTCTGCAAAGAGCAGATTGCTTAAGGTATCAGTGCTCCATATTCTATGAATCCACCAAGAGAAATCCTACCATCTCAAGCGAGATTGTTTCCTGGTTTTGGACCTTAATAAGCTAGTTATTTTAGTTAAAATCAAGTTCCTTCTTTTCCTCCTCCTCCTCAGATCGTTTAGCAAGCACAGAAGAACTCTTCATCACCCAAAATAGAATTAACTCAACAAATTAACCAACAGAACAATTAATCTTACGTGCACAGCATAACTCCAAACCAGCAAGACAATAGCATAAATCAAAAGAGATCATATGGTAGGCTTCACAAAGACTCTTCACAGACAAAGATCGAAGAGAGTTCTGAAGATTTGGAGCATTCTGCTGGATTGAATAAAAAAGTATGCAACGAAGAAACCAAGACTGTTTCATCTCCATCTTAGTAAATCAGATAGGTACCTTAGCTTATCATTAATTAGAGCAATTAGCCATCCTCAAGATATCTTAAAATACCACCATTCGAGGCTAATAAGCATGCTAATCTATGCTCTATGACCCAAGAATACGAACAGGTTAAAAATTAAAATTCATCTATTGAAGATATCAAAAAGCTTGTCAAAAAGGAGTTTAACGATTAAAACCCTTAAACATAAATTGATCTTCTAGAGAAGAAGAAAGCAAAGAAGGATAAAGAAGCTCTCGAAGAAGACTCCGAAGAGAGGAAAGCTAAAAAGGAAATATAAAACGATAGCAATTACACAAAGAATCTTCTGAAAGGATTTAGAAGATTCACTTAAGTATTACTCAGAGAGAATAAAGAAGCTCTAGAGCGATTCTCTAGCTACTTCTATGATAACAGTCTTAGCAACGAGTTCATTTTGTCTCTTCTTGATGATTCACCTTTTATGAAAGAATTTTAATCATTTCTGGATACTGATCCTTCTTGGTGGATAAAGGAAGCAAAAATCAAAGATATTTCAAGGTAAGTCAAATTCTTTGAGGCAGTCAAAGGAAGAAATTATTCTGAGATCAGAACAAAAAGAAAGACAAAAAAAGGAAACCTTACTATTTCAGCTTCTGCGCTTTCAATGCTTTTGATTTCTTAGCCACATATTCGCAACTCTCTTAAATTAGATCCAGTTGAAGTCACCACGATTTCTAACAACCAAGCGATGGTCTGAAAAACTAAATTATTTTAAGGTACAGGACATCTCAAAGAGGAGTCTTCTTTTTTGCTAAATTATTATGAAAAATGTTTAAATTTCTGCTTCAAAAATAACTAAAATAACAAAAAATTGTAACAATTTCCCATATTCTTTATTAAATTCTTATGCATGATTATTACTTTCTTTTTGAAACTATCAGACATAGAATTCTTAATAATTGACTATCCCCCCCTATTTTGCTCAGTTTCTCTTTCTGTCTTTGTTATTTTTTTTTGTTTTTCCTCTTTGATTCTCTTAGATTCCCTTATTAGCTGAATCTGGGATATTCTGAAAGTTATTAATTCAAAAATTAAACACACATATAATCTCCACTTTTTGACTCAAACTTCCCTGTACAGATTTCACGAATTTTTTAATCGAACGGGACAAACAATCAAAGATTGTATTGTTTTGACAAAAATCTCATTAATAGCTATTTTCAATCAAGGTTAAACTCATTTCTCGAATGATTTACATTTAAAAAGTGTAATTGATCTAATTTTCCCACAAACAAGATTGTACCAAGAAGAAATTGTCAAAGAAAAAAAATGAAATTCTATTTTTAGATGATGATTTTTATGAGCATTGTTAAGATGAGGGAAGAGATATCAAAGGAAGACCTCATTGCTCTATTCAAGTGCTAAAATTTTTAGGATATTACAATAAAATAAACTACCCTAGTTTTCAATTTTAACCTAAATATATATTATTGTTATGGATGAAGGTCAAAAAGTAAAGTATATTTATTCCTTTTTTTCACAATTACAGTCAGAATTTAAGAATGACTGAGTTAATTACTAAAACTAAGCAGTTTGATTGACGAAGAAACCTAAGGAAGTAAGCTAAATGTATTATTTTACTAACTTCTTCATGATTTAGAATCTCAATCGAAGGGTATATTTTCCAACAATCTCTTCTGATCTCTTTCTAATTATTTTTGTTATTTTCACTCTTACTGTAAACAATGCCACAAATAAAAATGAGCCAAGAAAGAATCTTTTGTGTTTTATTTGTCATCCTTTGCTAATTTTCAAGCAAAAGAATGAAAAAACATGCTTTTTTAGATGGATCCATAATCACTTAAAATTTTCCTTCAACAATTTGTAATATTTCGCTTTGAATTCGTAATAATGAAAACAAAAATTGAGATATTTTAGTTTAGCTAATATAGGCTGAGACAATGATAATATTTCAAAGCATTTATTAAAAATGGGATAACTTTTAGAATTGCCATTCCCTTAAAAACAAAATCTATTCATTTTTTTAAAATAATGTCAAAGAAGAAGAAGAAGAAGAAGAAGGCGAAAAGAAAAAAGATTGATTATTTTAGATTCATTGATATGTTGAATAATAAGCAAACTTGTGAGACTGGGGAATTTAAATGAATGAGTTTATTCATTTTTGGAGGATGGTTTTTCCTTTTTTTAATATTCATAATCCTCACTTTCTGATCTGAGTCATAAAATACAACAAAAACATAAAAAACAACTTAAAAAGCAAAAATATCAATGAACTCCAAAGTTGGAAATATAAAAAAGTTCGAGGAACAAAATAACATCATTACAGATGAAACCCTTTATTTCTTCAATGAAGAAGAGCAAGATAAGATCTTGGATGCAAAGCCATGGCGTAAAGATCCTCATTACTTCAAAAAATGCAAGATTTCCCTTCTGGCAGTGCTCAAAATGTTATCACATGCGAGAATGGCAGGATCAAATGAAGTTATGGGACTTCCACTAGGAAAAATTCAAGGAGACACTTTCTTGATTATGGATACATTAGCTCTACCTGTAGAAGCAACAGAAACAAGAGTAAGTGCTTCAGCAGACTGCAATGAGTACATGGTTTAAAGTGTAGAGTTGCTCGAGAAAGCGGGAAGGCAGGAGAATGTTAGAGGTAAAGAATCAAAATATTGCTATTTTTTAGCACGTTAACAAAATTATTTTGTATTTATCTTTTTATTGTTTCCCTATCCAAGGATGGTACCATAGTCATCCTTCATATGGTTGCTGGTTATCTGGTATTGATGTTGCAACTTAGCGATTACAATAAAAAGGTGATCCAGCTGTAGCAATTGTCATAGATCCAATTCGAACAATGGCAAGTGGAAAGATTGAAATCGGCGCATTTAGAACTTATCCTGAGGAGTACAGAGCAGCTGAAGGTGGTGAACAAGAATATTAAGCTATTCCGCTTGATAAAATAGAGGATTTTGGTGTTCATTACAAGAGCTACTACTCTCTTGAAGTGAGTTTCTTTAAGAATACTCTAGATAACTAAATCCTCGAGATCCTCTGGAATAAATATTGGATCAACACTGTGACATAATCTCCACTTATGATGAACAACGACTATTTTGTTAAAGGACTCAATGATCTAGCAAGCAAAGTCGTCAATCAACGATAGAAAGGAAGAAAGAGTGATTTGATTCTTTCTCTTGATGAGCTCACAGGAAAATCAAACTCAGCATAAGAAAAAGAACCTATCAAATATGCTCTTGAGAAAAATCAAGCGATTCTTAGTGAGACTGTCAAAAATCTTTTGTTTTCTTATAAGATATGAGAATATATGTAAAAACTCAATATATTTCTGACAATTGAGATAATAATAATAATAATAATAATAATAAAAAATTACTTAAATAAATTACAAAGCACACTCTAGGAATCTTGGTTTTTTATTAACGAAATACATAAATCATAAAAACCACATTTACTTCATGATAAATGAACTTACGATTTGCGGTGATTAGTTGTTTATTTAATTAAATGCGAGTAGTTCTCGAGAGAATTAATCATTGCTTTGATTTCTTATCCTAATAAGTTTGGCATTTTCAAATAAAAAGATGAGAAAATAATAATTAAAACATTTAACGAACTTAAAAAGTTATTTTTACTTTCTTTAAGCCCAGTTTCAGAAAATAAGAAAGCTTTCTGGTGGGGTTTCTTTAAGTTTACAGAAGAAGATCTCTTCTCTTGAGAAGAAAATGCTGGAATAGATGGTAGAATAGGTTTTAATTTTGAGATCTCAGGCTGGAGAGCACGATACATGCAGGTTTCTTGAAAATCCCTGATGCATTATTTCTAGGATGCCTTTAATAGCATTTCGTTTTCCTTTTCTTGATGTTGAAAACCTACTTCTAACTACTGGATTTCATGGAGAATTCTTGAATTGAGTTCAGATTTTCGTGGAGAAATCTAGATGAAAGTATGGTCAAGGGGGGTATTTAGTTAATATCTGGTATTTTATTGTAGATTATGAGTGGGTTATTTTGTATTTAGAATTCGTTTTGTTGGTGGATGTTCTTTGAGATTTAACTGTGCACTGTGCCTCAAGCGAGTTTGATTCTGGTAGATCTTCTTGTTAGTAATATTATTCAACAGAGGAAGGTGCTTTTTGAACTATGTTTACTATTTAGATTGATCAGTTTCGTCTTGAGGAGAAAAAGGAAAATGATTATCCAATCTAGGTTTATGTTTTGAGTAAACTTTATTTCTTTGTTTTGGTGATATTGAAGGTTTACTCAGAGCTCCGAGGGGTAACTAGCTAGAATCTTTTAGTTCTTCATATTGATTTCGATGATAAATTTATAAAAGTTGATCGAAATTCTCAATCTCACTATCTTGGGTGACCAGATTGTGTTGTAAATTGTCTCTATTATGTAACATTTTCCTTTCGTCTTAAGACCACAAGGCACTTAATTCCATAGATTAGTTTGGATTCTTAAACTAACTATTTCTGTTATTATTGCTGCATAAATTAGGAAGCTCAGAACTATTTTATTTTTGCTGATCTATTGGTAATCCTATATTTCGCCTTAATTTGTCCAGATTATTTGACAGTTTGTTAGGGCTTTCTTATGAGAGAACTCTTCTGTCAGGTGCACTTCCAAAAGGAGAAAGAAATGAATTACTTCTCACACTTCGAGTATCTGTATTATTTGATTTGTGAATTCTCATAATGGGCGGAGAAGACTCGAGGTCATTATTAATACCAGTTCCGTGATAAAGCGGAGGTAAAAAGTGACAGATATCAGCAACGTCAGATCTAATATGTAGTTTAAAATATAAAAATGCTAAAAGCTCTGCATAAAAATTGCAAATATTTTACTTAATGTAACGAGCTATTTCATTTCGCTTCAAGTCCTTCAAATCTGCTCCAACACCCAAGTAAAACGAATCAGGAATATCCGCACTTTTAGAAGGAGATCGCTATCTAAAAAATTAAAAATAGTGCTAATGAAGCAGCTGATTTATTTAAAATTCTAACATCTTCTATTTTTCATTTACGCAAACCCTCGAAAGTTGTTATGTTTGGGATTTGCTTAGACGATCATGTCAAGTGGAGAGCGCTACTCGCTGAGTGAGCGCATATTAGCTCCTTCAGTTAAAAAAAAGGGATTTTTAAGAAGAAGAAAAATAATTAAACTTTTTACTCTCTCTATTGCTGTAGATCTCCCCAGCTACTTTTCATTTAGACTTACTATTTTCTCTACACTGTAAAATCCTTGAATCCATTAAAGTAATACTAAAATGCTTAAAGAATTATTAGTTAATTTTTTCAACTGTAAGTGGCATTAAAATCTATGAGAAATAAATCATGCTAGGTTTCGTTAAATGGTAACAAAATTAGGATCTTTTTCTTGTTGGTATTTTGAAATCATAAGAACAGTTAAAATGAATGAAAAAATAAGACAAGCAAATACACACTAAAAAGAACGAAAAATCAAAAGCAACATCAAAAAAATCTATTTGTGTTTTGTAATTGTTTTTCCCTTTCTAATTTGAGTGGGTTTTGTGTGTATTTCAAAGTTCATGTATTTAAGAGAGAGAAAGGAAAACACAGAACTTTAAAAAAAAAGAAAAATCAATTAAGAATTTGAAAGCTGAACCAAAAACAAACAATATATTTTTGAATGGAAGGTGATTCGAACAACAAATTGGATGCACAAAACATCCAAGCGATTTTTCAGACTGATGGTAAAGTTAGTTTAGTAATTGCAAGGCTGTTTTACTATGAAATTTGCTTCTTGTTTTTAAAGAAAGTATCATATTCTGTTTCGATGGAAGAGAAGAATCACTGGAATTACGTCTGCTAGCAGATTCTGGTCTCATTCAGGAGATCCTCCTCTCACACCCTCCTGAATCACCTTCTACAGTAAATAACGATTATTTTATTTGCCTTTTAGATTAGATAACTTGAAGAATAGCAAAGCAATACCATTTTTTCTTTCTTTTTCTAACAGCCACTAGTTGTCACATTACCTAAATGGGTGACTACATTTATCTTCTAGGCGCTTTCGGAGTTTTTACATAACAGGAGTCTCTCAGTGATCACTGATACAACTGTTCAACTATCAGACTAAATGCTACAAAGACTGCTGTGGGCTGGCGATTATTTTTAGATTGAAGAATTTCAGTTAAAGTGCATATAAGAAGTGTTAATCCCTCGAATTAGAGTCTAGAACTGCTTGCTCTTCATAAATGAAGCATTCAAGAAATTAAGAGCCTGCGAAAATAGCTGCGATGTTTGGTATATGCTGTTGAATACGGGCATGAATTTTGCTGCAAAGCATCTCCTCACAATATTCAATTCCAACTCAGCCGAGCTGCTCAAAACCAACTCCAAGATATTAGAAGAAATCATTGAGAGAGCACTTAAATACTATCGCAAGAAGGAAACGTTGGACTGTGCTCAGATGATCGAGTTCATTCTCACAGTCAGAAAACTACCCGATTGCTTTAGTCTTCTCGCACTCCAACGCAAAAATCTTTTTTCAAAGAAAATTAATTGTACGAAATTTTTGAGTTCAGTAGAAAAGAGAGCAGGGAGGAGAGAAATGAAGAGAAATACAGTTGAAAAGGTGGTTTTTTTTCTACATTTAATTTTTGTTTTTGTTTCATTAGACCAAAGCCATCCGAGTATCAGTTGGAAACTCTCTAATTTAAGCACCATCATCAATAAAGAAACAAATTCTTTTAAATTCAATGATTATCAGTGGAAACTCGTAGCCAAAATGGAAGACGATAAATAAGTTGGAAAAACACTCCGAATCTATCTCCGCCTTGAGAACCCAGCGACAGCAGCAGTCGTAGCTTCAGCTGGAAGATCTCGTCCAAAAACAGCTGAATCTGAGCAAAACCCTAAAGATTCCGCAGATGGATTTAGAAAAATTGTGTCTGTATATTTTCTGCTGCGGTTAAATCAAGAAGAGTGTGCTGCTGGGTTTACAGTAAAACACATCGTATTGGATAAATCTCCATAAATTCTTCTCCTAGAGTTCCAAGCAAAACAACTGCTAGCATCTGAAAACAAGCGACTTGAATTCACAGTCTATCTCAATACTGATTTTGTCTATGCACTCGTCTTGCAATATATCAGCAAATCTCTTGATTAATTCACCAAACTCCCTGAGTTCGGGACTCTTTCTGAAGATGATATTCTTGCTGTATTGCGTTCTCTTCCATCCACAGCTCATCACCAAGAGAAAGCGCTCTCCATCATCTAACTCATTCGTAAATTATTTTTAGATTTAACACAACATCTTTATTTTATTTTTTGTTTTCCAAAGTCAATCAAAAAGAATAAGTTGTTTCAAGTCCTATTGAACTGCTGAAGCTTTTAGACTACAATTCAATAAGCTTGAATCTGCTAGTGTAGTTATAGAATTCCCCTGTGATAAGAGCTGCACTTCCTCTTAGCAAATTTGTTGATGCAGAAGTTCATAAAAAGAGAACAGGAGTAAGCTCTCCTAGTTGGTAGCCACAATAATAGCAACTTCCTTCTTCTGAAAATAGTATTATTGAACCCAATTTTTATGGTTTTTTTCTTTTGCTGTATTGAAAATAAAAGAACATTTTTCTTTGTAGAAATAAGAGACTCAAATCGTACAGAAAACTATTTACAAGGTAATAGTCCATTTGAAGTCCAGAAAAGAGACACAGAAGGACCTGCTGATGCTGATAATTTCGCTATGCATAGACCGGAATCTGTAAGGAACTGTTATCTAGAATGAAATTTCTAATCAAATTTTGCATAACTTTTTGATTAGAATTTCAGACAATATCTCCAAAGAAACGACTCACAAGATTTCCGCAAGAAGACATAAAGCCAAGATTAATTTGCGCTCCGAAGAAATGTCAGTGAAGATTCAGCCTCTGGATCGTATGCCTTCAATCAAGGTAAGAATTAAGAGTTGCCCTCAAGCAAACTTGACAGATTCAAGAAAACTCCTTCGAATGTGAACAGCTCAATTAAAGGATCTGGACTAGAATTCCAATAATAATAATTCTCCGTTTCTTCTAGCTTAAGTGAGTAGTCTACTGCTTTCTAAGCTTCTCCTGCTTCTTTCTAATGTAAGAAAGGTTTTTTTGAGTTTCAATTTGTTTGAATATATTCAAACATGTTTATGATTTTCAAAAGAAAATATAAATCTGAAAAGTACAGGCAGCGCTTAGAAACTCCAGCAAAGTACTCCAACTAATCCTCAAGCACCATTCGCTCAAAGAAGCTAGCCTTAATAATTCTCTCTATAATAATAGCAGTAATAGTAGCAATAACTGCTGCAATAATAGACACAAAACTAGCAACAACAGTTGCAGTAAAATGCAGGGAATTATTCAAAAGGCATAAGTTTAGTGTAACAGCCTTAGAATCAAATACCTTCTTAATAGCAAATATCATCTTAACAATTATCTCAGCAAGTTATCAGCTCTCCTCCACCATAATCAATGAATAGAAATTCCCCACCACTCCCTCCTTCTAGATCGAATCAAGTTCATTAGTTTGTGCCTGTTGATGGAAATCCACTTCTGATTGAAAGAGAAATGAGAAAGAGACAACTTCTGCCGGAATTAGATCTCAGAAAATATGTGCTTAATCCATAGTTGTTGCTAGAATAAAATGAGATATTTGCAGCATGAAATATTTTTGTTTCGAAGAAGGGGGAAAAGCTACATAATTGCACACTAATTCATCTAATGAAAATGGAGATACATCACAGCAATGCAACAATCATTATAAAAAGAGACATGTTTGCCAATTTCATGTTCGTTGCTGCTTTATTTTTTTAAAAAGATTAATTCTCCTTTTGTCCTTCTTTCTTCCAATATGTTTATTTCCATTATCTTAAGAAAGATACTGAGAGTTCGTAGTCACATTTTACCTCAAATGCTAATTTTAAAAATAATCAAGTTAAAATGGTACATATTTGACCATTTGCAAACAAGAAATGCTAGCACCAACCAACATAAAAGATTAAAAAGGAAAAGAGCTATTTAATTTAATTCAGTTTCTTATCAAGTTTTGATCTTGAATTCAAAAAAAAAAAATTTATTTAGTTTGCGACTAACATAAAGATCTGCGTATTTAGACATACTCAGCCCTTTTTTTATCTTATTTTCCAGAGAACCCATAGTGCACGAAAACCATCACCATAGATGTCTCAATCTCAATTCATAATAATAGCTCCAGGACCTGAAACGAGAAAGAAAAATCAGATCATTGATCAACGCGAATTTATTGGATTCAATCAAGTTCCAACATCCAATTAGAATCAAACTTAATATTCATCTTATCAAGCAGTTAATCCTTCAGTTACATACCCAGTTGCGTAACATTCATCTACACTTCAATCGGCATAGCAGTAGAATACCAATCTCCACAACAATAACCCAAATCCATTCTAATCTAAATTGTAGTAGCCATAAGTTGACAGTTAAATAACTAACAATGATGGCATAAACCATACAAGACCATAAGACCCAAACATTTTGCAAGCTCATGGAGAATATTACCCTAGTGATAACAGACAAATCTAACCTGCTCCTAACAAACAAACAGGAATTCTACATCCAAATCAGCAATAAACTAACTTGCGTTAAACTGCAGAAATCCATAATCAACTGTCTAAATAACAACATTTCCACGTTTAGTAGCAATCATAATAGCAACATTGGCAAGAGGAACCTCAAAGAATGTTGGCATAGCCAGTGACTGGTCATTTTAATATGAACTCAAATAATAATAATAATTACATGGACTATTAGTAACCATTTGATGAGAGATACCAAGGAAATGGCCAAGACAACTACAGCAATATTTCATCAGAAGAAAGGAAGGAAGCCATAAAACAGGAAGTCTTTATCAAATACCTTCCTTATTTTGAAGCCTATGGATACAAGAAAAACGATAAAATCAGTGACTTAGATGCTTTAAAAGTTCTCAATACTGTAACAAAATACAAATTATTTTTATTATTCCAAACACACTAGCTTTGCATTCAAAACAGGAAACAGTAGAGTTCGATCCTTAGGTGTTTTCTCAATTGAAGGATCAACTTGAATAATCAGCAGTTTATTCAGTCCATGACTTCCTAACAGTCTATGCATCTGCCATTCATATTCTCGTAGAAAAAAAGAACGATGAGAATTAAGTTATCAACACAGCAAAGTCGAAATTAAGTGAGATTCTGAGCAGACTCGAAGAAGCAAGATTATCAGAGAAACCAAACTAGCCATCGACATTGCATGTACATGTCATACAAGCCTTTGGATTATCAGCTCCAAGTAAATATCGAGTCAGAGTTAAATACGATGATAGGAAATAAATCTGCACAAATGACAGCAGTGTTTCTGCAGATCCTGTGTTCAATCAAGACTTCAAGCTGTAAGGAATTAAAAAAAGAACAGTATCTGTAATTTAAGTAATTTTAAAGAGAAATTTAGTGATTATTTCCTGTGATTTTGCACAATCTAGAGAATTAGTTAACAACAACAGTTTACTCTAGTTAATTATCGAAAACGCTAGCAATGGATAAAGAGTCGGCTTAGTGACTTAGAAAGTCAAATAATTCAGTCATCAGAGAAAAATCGAAGAAGAATATATTCTTGAAAATGATGGTGGCGTACTTGGAGATAGCTCCAGAAAGTTGTTAGTTGGCATTCAATGGGTTTGGAGTGAAACTAAATTGTATGAGACGATCCTTAATGATAATAAATACTTTGAGCCGCTGATAAACGAATAAGAGGAAAAATTATAGGATATTATTGGTCTGCTTGATGTATTGCAGGGACCTTTTAATAGAGATCTGTAGAGGCTCAAGGAATAGATCTAAAAGACACAGAAAGTAGCAAATAATAATGTAATGAAAAGCTCTAATACTTTAGAAAATGCCTTAAATTAAGGAGACATCAAAGAATACACAATATACTTATTTATTGTCTTTGCAGTGTTGATTTGCCTCTTCAAGCCTAACTTCATCGATGTAATAATTAGCAAAGATAATAAGAAGCAGTTTAAAGAATTAAATTGACTATTTTGTTTAATTGAAATTCACTAATATTTTATTTATTTCTTGTTATTTTTTGCATAGGTAACTCTAGGATTTGCTTTACTCTCTAAGTACTTTGAAATTAACCATAAATACATTGCTCTAATCTCTTCACTCTTGGGATCGATTATTGTGGATATTATTTAAGTACCTATTATTCTTACTAGCTGGTTTGAGCTCATGGAATATGGAACAGTCTTAGTCATCATCTTCAGTGCCTTTATTATTATAAATACTCTTATTAAAGTAAGCAAATCTTTCTTTCATACAGTTTAACATAAATGAATTTTGATTATCTTAATGACTTTTAAAAAATACTGAAATTTATTCAAAATTTCCAATAGATTATCTTCGCAATTGTATTTTGGAAGAACAGACAAGAATATGAATAGAATTCGCTTCTTCATGGGTATAAGGAGTTGAGTTGAGAAGAAAAAAAAGAAAAGAGAAAACAATCTAATTCATTGTGTGTTTATTTGTAATTTAAAAAAAAAATACTTTTTTCCTCTTTAAAATTCTTTAAAAAAGCACAAATTATGATAACATGAAGATTTTGTAAGATTGATAGTCCGTAAATTAATTATTGAAAATCAAAAAAGGAAAAAAAGATGGGAAAATGAATTGGGAGGAATAATAATTATTTTACAAAAAATATTTATCCTAAATTTGAATTTCCTTTGATTAAATTGCTCATGGACATAATAAATTTCATACTAATAAGAGAAACATCTAACGCTAGAAACCACCATCTCAACAGCCCCAAGTATGAAACTCCAACAAACCACGCATTCTATCTAGCAGACAATTCATACCTCCAAGTTTTTAAATCCTCTTTGAATAGAGGAATACACTTTCAGACACATCAATTTTGCGCCCAACCCCGTTCTGATCAATGAACAAAGTTTTTAAATGCCGCTTTATAATGAACCTGCTAATAGTATGATCAAGATACCCATTTAAATGCTTCAATCTAACTCGATCTTCTCCTTCAAACAAAAACAGTTTTTTAATTTTCTCCAATTCCTGATACGAAACACTATCTTGCGATACCTTCCCGATATCGTAAGGTTGATCGTATCATCCCGGATGCACTGCATGGTGCAATTATTTGAACCTTTCTGAAGAGAGATCGAAAGATAAGCCAAAAAAAAATTGGATTAAAATGTATTAATCCAATGTTAGAGAATGATAAAAAGTTAAGTCACCAGGTTGCATGTAAATCTGTAAAAAGATAAATCCCTGTGTGACTGAGACTACTATCTTCTCATAACAATCAGTTGCCAAAATCAATTTGAATAACTGATAATATGTATATTGTAATGTAATTCATGCTCATGTTAACACCAATTTGTTGACATCAGCATCATAAATCTTTCCAATTTTACAATGGAAGATTGATTCATGTTAAAAAGCTAAAAATGCTTTAATAAGAAAGAATATGACCCCCCCAAAATAAAAAGAGAGAGAGAGAGAATGAAATTAAAAGAAAAGATAAACAAAACAATAAAATAAAAAATAAACAAATTAATTTCTTTTAAAATATCTTCTCTTAGGGGGGATAGGGGGGAGGAAATCAAATTCAAATTACAAATTACAAATTTCAAAAAAAAACTAAAAATAATTAATAAAAGAGTTGGAAGTACTTATTAATTAGTCTTTCTGTTTTGAATTTCTTAATCGCAGTGACAGGAGGGAGTGGGAAATTAGAGGAGAACATATTAATAAACAAACTCCCATTATTATTATTATTATTATTAAATTAATTTGAAAAATAAATTCAAACAATCAAATTGTTAAATCAGCTAAGCTGTTGATTAGATTAAGAAGCTTAATAAGTTGTTAAATTAAACCATTTAGCGTAGTTTAAAATATTTAAAACAATTTATGCAAACAATTATTTGTCTTTTCCATTTCTAAAGATGCGTACACAGCTATCTCAGCTGCTTAAAATAATATTTTAAAAAAAATGGGCAATGCCAACTCTGAATTGAAACCAATTCTCTCAACAAAGCCCGTGTAGCTCAGTTGGTTAGAGCGCGAGTCTCATAATCTCGAGGTCGAGGGTTCGATCCCCTCCGCAGGCATTTTTTTGCAAGATTATGTTAGTAAATACATATGAGCAGTCTCAGAATCAAGCATAATATATCAAATCAAAGAATTTTAATTTTCACCTGATATTTTCTCATACTCTATTGATTATCGAATTTGAATTTTCGATTATTTCATCCTTTTAGAGATTTATCTTGATCCTGAATGATCTCATAATGACTCATATGTGCCATGAAATGCATAAAAAACCTTGCATCTGCGTAGAGATTAAATTGGGGCATTAAAAATATTATGTTTCGAGATAAGATGTCTTGTTGGATCATTCTTCTTCGAGATGTAAAGGAAAATATCCCATTAAAGGAAAGTAACACTAAAAATGTAGTAGTCGATGCCGCTAAGACTAAGACAACTTATGAATGAAGCATCGAAATCAAGGTATCTAGCAACTAACTCGAAAGAACATCGAATATATTGTCGATAACTAGAATAGCCTCAATAAAAGAAGACTGGAGTTGTTCTTCATCCATTCTGAAGCTTAAACTGCTGAGATGGGAAAAAGTATTCTTGAATTAGAACAACGTAGAAACTAAGCCTTTAGTTAGCGAAGATTGCATTGCTCTTTGGCAAATTTACTCTTGAAAGAAATTATTATACGCCAAGAACACATCGGAATAATCTATTTATGAGCAAAGATCTTCATCTCTTAATCTCGAGAGAGAATCTGAGAAAGATTGTGGGAAATTAGAATTAACCGAAGCACTTACAATCTCGCTGTCGATTAAGTTGCTAAATTATTCCAAGAGTTGAGAAAATAACTGAATTTTCGAGGTTTTATTATCCTTTTTAATTATATTTTAAAAGCAAGAAATAAGTTTAAAGATATTTCTAATAAACTAACTTCTAAAATTGTATTTAACTATCTATTATGATAAATATATGTAATTTTACTACTGCTCCTGAGTTTACAGTGTTGCTGAAATTACTGTTCGAAGATGGAATGAGTGCCCATAGAAGTGTAATTTGTGGAATTAGATATTGCAAATGGGAAATGTTGCTTAGAGAGTTTGTGTTACTTCTAAGTTGATCGTAGTAATATGTGAGATAGGAGTAGAGAAGGACAGCAAATAGAGAAAATAAAGCTAGACTGCATGTTTGAAGCAATGCAAAAAGAACAGAAGATGCAGATTTACTCTCCATTTCAATTGTTCTCTTTTCACTTCTTTTTCTACGAATCTCCCTAGGAATCATAGATAAATCAAACAAGTTTATTAGTAAAACAGCGTAATTTGTAGAAATAAAGCTAGCCTTTGAGCTGAATTTATGCTATAAAATTACCTAATCACCTCTATTTTTGTTTATTTCGTCTCCAGGATCTTTTCTTTGAATTTTAAATTAAACGTATAACATGATAATTAATCTGGATATTTTGTCATTGCTTAGGAAATACTTTGCAGTCTTTCTAGATCGATTTCGACATTTGCTACATCGGCTTAGACAAATAATTAAACTCGATGCTTTATGAGTGAGTCAAAATGATATGAAAATACGATTTGTAACATCGCAGCTAGGAGAATCAAAAATATCAAGGATATTGAAAGAATAAGCAAGGCAGTGGTAGACGATTCAGAAGCATCATTGAGTGCTTGGACGATATTGCTATCAAGATAATCACTCAACTGAGATATTTCTGGGAGATTAGAAGAGTATAAAATTAGCGGAGTAACATCTTCAGTGAGGATTGCTTTGATAGAAGAATAGGCTAACAAAGAGAAGACTTGTAAAGGTGAGAGAGTTAAGCTCGTAAAACTAGATTTTAAAGTGGTTGTCCTCTAAGATATTTAAGAACTGCCAACTTCGATTGAAGTAAAACTTGAAATTTTCAGACCCTTTAATGCGTTTATCATGACAGCTTTGAACATTTCTTATAGCTGTATTGCATAAGAAGAAGTTGGATCGTATGGCTAGTTAGATTTCAAGTAATCTAGATAATAGAATAAAATTGCTATTTCATTTTAATTTCTAAGGAATTATGAAATACCAGTTAATTCTGAAACATATGTATCTAGTCTGTCAGTTATTTGAGATTATTCGATAGTCGAATACATCGGAAGAATGCACATCAATAAAGAGCAAGCCAACAATGCTAACATATTCCTACGAATCCTCCAGTTCTTTTTTATTGTTTCATTGACGATATTAAAAATATTACAGAAAAAAAAATTAAAAATGTATCAATAAAATCATGCGAATCTGCATACTTGTTTCCAGTGTTGAGGTTAAGTGAATTAATCATAGAGATAGCTCTTGTTTTGAAGCGTCGAAAATTCTGTTTATTTGTCTTCTGAATCACTTGTGGAACCTTCCAATTCAATAGCAAGTTTTCCTACTTCTTCTCCGAGAAAAAAGTTTCTTTTTAAAACACTCTAGCTTGTTTAGTCGATTGTTCTGTTTGTTCTTGATATCATTGATTTTAATAACCTTTTAGTTTTGTTGTCTTCATCATTAAGGTATCCTTCTTCATACTAACTTCCACAATACGAGTCATCGTTCTCGTGAAAATCACCGCCAAGCGAAAAAAACTTTTACTAGAGAATCTGTGAACCAAAAAACAATTACTGGTTATCCTCTGAAAGGTAGGTACATTCCTTATTAAATAAAACGATTTTGTTTACTTTGGATTTGATTTAGGCAGCATGCAATGGATCATTACATGGTGTTTCAGGTTCTTAATCAAAATTATCATCAATCTCCTAGGATTCTTCCAATTTCATGATTCCTTAACTCGCCATGCCCTCTTAGGAAATCGTTTTGATGAATGAATCTTGGATTTTAGAATGTTAGATGCTCATCACTCGCTTTTCACCCATTTATGCATCGCCTTAAGTACAAATAAAAGTTGAATTCATCAGAAACAATTATTATAAAATACATAAATTTAGTTAAAATATCCTTAATGAAGAGATGTAATACCTGAAATTCCTGATTGAATCGATCCTGAATTGAGTTATTACACCATTGTAAATAGCTTTGTAGTCATATTATTATTGCTTTCTTTTTTCGATTTCAGTGACCAATCACTTTTTCTCTGTTATTATTTATTTTTTCTTAATATTTTACTCATAGACATCTTTGTGTTAGTGCTATTACTTAAAATAGAATCAACTGAACTGCAACTTTTATCTTCTTCCTTTAGCATTCTTGGTTAAACTAAAATCGGATCCTCCACGTAGTCTTCCTCTGCCAAACGAAGTCCACTGTTTTTCCCGCTAGCTTGCAAAACCCTTGTTGTGTCAGCAACAACAGGGGCAACTTTTTATTCCTTATCTGCTTTTTTATTTTAGATTTCATCAAATTTCTGAAATGATTCTTGCATTTTCGAAGTCAAATGCCGAGAGAGTTATTTGATAAATTATGATTGTTTTTCTTATTCTGATTGTGGTTTTTCAATCTACCACTAAGATTTGGTTACAGTGAAAGAATTTGAGGGATTATCCATGTTTGTTCTATTGGTTTCAAGCTTATTGTCAGAATTTTTAGTTTCTTCGTTATTGAGATCTTTTCGACTTTGACTGGTACGCTTTTCTATAATATTCCGAAGGACGTTACCCATGGATGCTGTGTGAATGAAGAATCTCTTGATTTGAATAAATTCTATTATAAAATATTGTATTTTTTTCCCTGAAATCAAGCGTTATCGATTTGTGATTTTGAAACTCACCTCGAATTGGTTAATCAATGCCTAGAAAGAAGAAAAGAATCATTAAAGTTACTTTTTTCACCATACTTCAAATGAATATCTTACTCTATTTAGTTAACCGAAATGAATCTCTTTCTTTTTCTAAGCTTAAAGTCCAGAATAGTTTTATCTTAGCTACTTTGCACTTTTTATTGACTGAAAAACAGATGATCTCACTGCAATTCTTAAGCTCTTCTTATCGATAACAGAAGATTCTAAATCATTTAACGAAGAATCTGCTTAGCTTTTCGCTGTGAGTGTTGGAGATTAATTCTAACTGAAAGTTGACCTCATCGATGGAATAGTTGATTTCCTAGTATTAAACTATTGAATAGATCGTGGTGATGCTTTGTTCAATTTCTTAAAGAAATACATGGCTTATTTGTCGAATTAACAAGTCTATTCCTTGTTATAATTCATTGCCTTGACAAGATCAGGAAAGTCTGGCACCATTTGAATAAAATTAATCGAGTAAAGGTAATCTCTAATGGCATTATCATGCTCTTCTTAAAGTAACAATTTGTCTTTGAAGTTCTATGAAACACCTTCAATGCTTCCTTGAAACAGAAAAAACAAGAATTATTTTGAAGAATCTTAGTTTCCTTTCTAAGAAAATCAAATTCAAATATGTTCTACCTGTTTAATCAAGAATAAGAAAATTTTATCCCTCAAGCATCTCTCTTTTTGTAATGAAAGCAATGAAAGCTAGATCGTCTGCGCAATGAAAGTTGATATCGACAGTGAAGTCAACGGGATGGATGAATCCAGATTGATCTGTAATAAAAGCAATCCCAATATCTTTGAAGAATCTACTTTCTGAGGTCACTAGAAAATTCGTTAAAAATTCCTAATGATGTCGTGCTACTGTTTTGGGGATTAACTCGTTCACATGTTTGACTAATGCAAACTGCTAGGAATCATAACCGAACAATGCAGGTGCGCCATCACTGTAGGATAAGATTCTTCCTTGGTTTTATCCTTAGGATATTTGAATCGAAGCTACACGTGAGTTATCAAATAAATTGATCCTCTGCAGGAATTTATTGTTGATGATGCCAATACCTTGACTAGTTCCTTGAGTCTGAGCAAGTGAATTAGCTTTCATGAAGTTATTTTTGATTTCACTATAGAAAAAGCATGCCACTGCTCTATTCCTTGCTGATGGAAATTTCTCATGCATATTCACTATTTCTTTTTCCATTTCTAACAATTTCAAAGCCATGGAACTTAGTTCTTCCCTCTCAACGTTTTTCCTTGAAAAAGTCAAGAAAAATCATGAGAAACTAAGGTGTAAAATGGAAAAAAGGACACCCAACAAGGAATAGTTTTTGTTTTTTTACTTAACTACAATGTGCTCATAGAAATCTATTTTTCTCTTAAGAAGAGCATGAATGCGTTCAATTGAGTGTTCAAATAGACTCTCAGATCGCATGTATCCTTCAATTGCAAGAGAAAATGTTGCTAGATCATTCAAAGTATCAGCAGCACTCATTGTTAGCATCGATAACCGAGAAGGTGATGATCTTATGCGAACATGGAGAATTTCCAAAAAACCCTAAAGAACAGCTGCTGTGAAGAACAAAAGTTGTTTTTTCTTGGGTGGAAATAATTCCTCACTGATTTTTTAAGCTGCGTAAGTCAGTTATCCTGCTTCGACGAGCAACGAAATATACTTGATGAATCGAAGTTAAGCAGACTTAGAGGTCTACTACTTCTGCTTTGATTGGAAAATACTTTCCATAGCTTGAATCATGTATTAATCGACAAGGGAGAAGTTTACGGACAGGCCAGATTCGTCTTCAGCAGAAATGATTATTTTAGCCTTTTGCTAGCAGAAACACTCTTCGTTCTTGCATTCAAGTTTATGTTATCTGATGATCCCAGCAAAGACTAAACTGACTCTACTATCGATATTTTAAGCATGTCTGAACTGAGAGAGAAGACTGATTTTAATCACAAGATTGTCAATTTCACTCTATCAAATCCAAAAAAACAAATAAAAAATCTCAGTTTAAATATTTGAAAAATGGTTAAAAGTACTTCGGATTTGAGTTTCATCTTTTTGCAGATGAGTTTTTCTAACAGTGAATTGTTAGATAAAGAAGCAAGTGAAATACAGATAATAGGAGATAGTAAGATTGTCAATCCAACTTGAGTTGCAGGATTGATTACCAAGAGTGCCTAAAAAGGAGTAAAAATCGTAAGAGTTCCAGCAATCGATACACCAGCAAGCAAAAACTAAATTTGTTCCTTATGAATTCTCGTCGAATATAAGATTTGTTCTGTAGCAGTAGATACCTAAAATATTATTGAGATTATCATAAAACTCACAGAATAACTGATGGATGTCTCAGATATTATCAAAAAAGATCCAGCAGCTGAAAATGCAAATAGAAATAATCTCAAGAAGAATTAGACAGTAGATAGATAGCTTTACTAGTGTTTAAGTATGCTAGTTCCATTGATATTAAAAGACAAAGAGTGAAATGCTTAAGCATAGAGAGATACTAAGACTACAAAGATTGAAGAAATCAAGCAGCCAGGGGAATACGAAGCCAATTTAAAAAAATAACCTAAATTCAGAAAAATGTATTCATTGAAATATGCTAAGAAATATGCAAAAAAGATTGAGAAGTAGTTCTTAGCGATCTTTCTTCTTAGAAACTGAGGTAACAAAGGTATTGCGATGAAGAAAACTGCAATAGAGATGATAAAAATATTCAGAATTAAAGAAGTACTGAATATCTCAAAATGGCTCAAGGGTAAGGATACTGATTTTACAGCTTCTATTAGATAGCAGTACATGTCCGTACATGAATCTTGATAATCCTTAGAGGTATAGTTTTGTTTCTGATATTACTAGAAAGCGAATGAGAGAAAAGCAAATGGCTGTATTGTTCCTAGCAGTAGAATTATCTAATCTGAGAATCTATCTTTTTTAGAAAGATGATTATCAAGACAGCTAATCGAGAATTTGACATGTTAGTTGAGCAGTGACTTTAATATTCTTGAGCATTTCTCAACGAAGTTGGGTTGAGTTTGATTAGGATTATTTTGGATCATTTGCTTCTCGTAGAAGTAAATTTAAATAGCATCGCTTTGATTAATCTCTGTTTCTCCTATTTCTTGAGAGATTTAAATTGTCCAAGAAAAAGAAATTACTATTTTCTTATTTTATAAAGTTATTGGATAAGGCATAATTGTTTTTTTTTACTTTTCATTTTTTCAATGAAATTCAATAAAAGCATAAATTACTATAAAATAAATAGAAAATTAATATAAAAAAACAGTCGATCTAAGTAACTAAGGTAGAATCTGTAAAAAAATGCAACATATCTAATAGTGAAAATGGAACAATAAATAAAGATTATTATTTATGTTGAAATAATGATTTGTGTTCTCTTTTATTGAACTAATAAGATCTTTGATTGTTGGAAGAAAAAAAATACAGCTTTGTAATTCAAGATTAAGAAAATTTCCAAGAAATATTCTTAATTAAAAATAAAATTTGTGAATCAAAACAGCGATTGGCAAGGGGAGGGGGAGAGAATTTCAAATATTATTTTTCAGTTTTTTTATCAAAATTGAAATAGCATTAGGAGTGAATGTTCTTTGAAAATTCCATTAATTTTATGATTTCCGAAACTAGATTCTTGAATTACCTTCATTTTTTTTAGATTTTTTAGTGGTTTTAGAAATAAATAACATCTTTTTCATTAATAAAACAGCCATAAATATTGTTTATCTGATGATTTAGTGGCTTAACCGAATGCTGATTAAGTATAAAAATGAATAAATTATTCGATCAAAAGAGAAAGAGAAATTAATTCTATTGTAAAATTATGAAGAGAAACTAAAACCTTATCATCAAGACAAATCAAATGTACTTTCTTTGTAGAAATTATTAACATACACAAATCTAAAGTGTTATTTGAGATCTTGAATGACAAGAGATAATCAATGAAGGAATAACTATTGTTCTTAGAGAGAGAGAAGCTAAATACATGAGTGAAAGCGAATAAACAACAAAATCAATCGCTAATAATAGAAGATACTTTCGAAAGTCCATCTGTTTTTCCTCAAATCAAATAATTATTACGCACTGTATTTCTGATTAAAACTCACAAGAATCACAAGCTGTGTAATCTTGAAGGGAGAAAAATACAAGAAATCACCTTGGGAGCAAGGTTCTTTTTATACACCAAAATTAGTCTGGGATAAGCGCTTGAAGAATTCATTGAATTCTGTGAAATTGATTTGTTTAGGGAACAAATAAACAAACCAAACGAAAAAAGAAAACAAAAAATAAAAACTCAATTTCTTGTAGTTTTTACAAACAAATCTACAACTACCTATCTGTTTAAGCTCCATACAATGGTCAAATTCTTGTTCTTGGGGAAATTACTCTTCAACAAACCACCTGTTTCAAAATAAATCGCGAAATGGACTCCTTTTATTGTGCAACATAACAAGCACAATGACTTTTTCAAGACATTCCTTATTGGACTCCCGAATTATCTTAAAACTTAAAGAGATTAACTCAGTTCTATGAGATAAAATGGAATCTCTGTTCCACTAAATGAAGAATCCCTTGCTGGAATTTCTGGTTTTAAAGGATATTAACAATACATTCCACTGGAAAATAGATAAGGAGACTTCAAACAGATCAAAAACTCAGAATTTGTGGTAAAAATGTTACATGTTAAATTGAACATCTCAACATTGTATTTATTGATTTTTCAACAGCATTCCTTGAGCGTTGTGCAGAATGCAGTCTAAATGGATGATTTCAAACTTGATGACTTGGAATCTGTTGTCAGTGAGATCGATGAGAACGATAGCATCGACAGATTGTAAATTCATTTAAATTTTATTTAATAACTTTTTTGTTTGATTTTTTGAAGTTTCCCTTTTGCTTAAATTGAATTTTCTTTGTAATTAACAGGAATGAGAGTCTTGTATTGAGTTGGGAAGATCATTCTGAAGCAGGTTCGGTTTAGGAAAATGCTTCTTTTTTCTCATCTCTCTCCTTTACTAGATGAATATCCTAAAGAGAAATCACTCAAAGACTTGCGTCTGCTTCTCTTTGGTTTAATTTCATCCCCTGATCAGGAGAAAATGAAACAACTACCCCTTTTGAAACTATATTTATATAAAACAGCTTCTTTACTAATTTATTATGTGTTTATGTTCTTTATCTTGTCCATTTCTCCTAATTTAAATAGCATTTTTTAAAAAAACTCAAAAAATTGATGAGAAGTTAAGGAATTGTATGTTTATCTTCCTGAATTTGTTTATATTGTCTACATCTATCTCTTCATTGTTTTATTCTTTTATTTAGATAGAAATAGATAAATTAATCAATTAGATAAAAGGGGAAAATGCTAGAACAATCTCAGAAAATCTTCTGGAAATTTCAAATTAACTTTCTACTCATTCATGTTTGGATGGTTTTATGTAAAATCACTGACATAAAAGCAAGGTTTGATTTCAGAATTTTCTTAAAGTTTAGATGATTTCTTTGAGGATCTCAGCTTGACCGGTTAGTTTCTCAATCTTTTCTTTCTGAGCAATCTAAATTGCTTCGGGTACTTTCTTCTCGTAGTTAGGAATCATAGTCTTCTTGATAGCATCGGCGTGCATCTTCTCGACCTCAGCTAGTTTCTTTTCTTGTCTTGAAATCTAATTCAAAAATTCATATTTTTAATTCAAAATACTTTGGATATTTGTGCCATTTATTTATCTTTTCTCACCTCTGATTTCACGTCAAGATACTCCTTCACGTTGACATACACAACAAGTTGATTTCCAACACCGTTAGGGATACATCCAGAAGGAATTTCAGTTTCGCTGGACTTCACCTCAATCTGTCAAAAAACAAAATTATGTTACAATAAGAAAAAAATATTGAATCTTCTTAAATTTACAGAAGAAATCTTGGAGAGTGTGCTGATCATTTTAGTTTGAGTATTAATCAACTCTGCAAGCTCTTTTTGTTTGTCTCCTTGGACAATTGCATAGCAAGCTGGATAAGATCCATTAGGAAGATTAACACTTGCAGTGAGAGAACGAATAGTCTTCGAGATCGCATTAATGGTATTGAAATCACTTTCGATTGTAGGGTTAACGAAAGCAGGATTTTCAAGAGGATACTAGGAAATGCAGATAGATTCTCCTTTTCCCTCAAAGTTTGGTAGTTTTTAATATAACTCCTCGCTGATGAAAGGCATCATAGGATGGAGCAATCTCAATCCAGACTCAACCACAAAGAACAATGTGTTAAGAGTCTATTGCTTTTATTCTGCATTATCTCCGTTGATAATAGGTTTAATAGCCTCCAAGTAGATATCGCAGAGACTGTCTCTCCAGAAATTTTAGAAAGCAATAGTGGCATTACCGAAATCATATCCATCAAATGCTGTGTTAACATCTTTCACTGCATTGTTAAAACGAGACAAGATCCATTTGTTTATTAACAGCAATTCCTCAACCTTGATTGCGCGGGAATACACGAAGTCTCTAGGAATGCACATTAAACTGAACTTAGTGCTCTACCAAATCTAGTAGTTTAAAAAAGATTAAGAAAAAGAAATTAGAATTCAAAAATCTATTTGTTAACAATTTGTGTCTTTTGGTTACTTTATTTCCGAATTGACGATATCCGATGATTTATTGGAGATCGAACTTAATTGTTCTAGGCTGTTGCATGTAAGCTAGAAGGGAATATCTAAGAGCATCACTTCCACATTCTGGGAATCCTGAAGGGTATTCTTTTGTTTTGAGATCGATGGATTGTTTAAGTTTCTTTTTATCGAGATTTCCAGACTAAAGCTTCTCAAGCAGTGCTTCGAGAGTGCATCCATCGATAACTTCGAGAGGATCGATAACATTTCCTTCTGATTTAGACATCTTAACTCCATTTGCATCTCTGATCATGGGGTGGAGGAAAACTTCTTTGAAAGGTAGCTTTCCTAACAAAAGCAATCCCATCATGACCATACGAGCAATCCAGAAGAAAAGAATGTCCCAGCCTGTTTCGAGAATAGAATTAGGGTAGAATGCCTTGAGATCTTCGGAATTTGCATTAGGCCAGCCCATTGTTGAGAATGGGAATAATGCGCTACTGAACCAGGTGTCCAATACATCCTCATCTTGAGTAAGTTCAATTTGATCTTCGCTGACTCCGAATTTCTTGGCTGCAATAGTGAGGGCTTCAGCTTAGGTTCTGCCTACAACCCAACTGCTGGTTTGGTTTGAATCCACCTTTTCACTTCCTTTTACCTATGAAATCAAACAAATAAACCATTTTTTTAATTCAAATAAAACTAATTGTAAACAAAAATCTAAATTCCATACATTAGCAATATAAGCAGGGATTCTGTGTCCCCACCAAAGTTAACGAGAAATACACCAATCCTAAGGGTTTCTCATGAACTAGAACCAATTGCTATCGAATTCTTTAAGTGGGTGAATTGTGAGTTCTCCATCTTCTACAATTCTGCACATTTCTTGAGAAATCTCAGTGCACTTGATGTACCATTAAGGTCTCAGCAGTGGCTCAATAACGTCTCCTGATCGAGAGCAGAAACCAATAGACATAGGATTGTTAGTTTTTTCTTTGAATAAGCCAGCAGTTTCGAGATCCTCAATGAGTTTGTTTCTGCAGTCAAATCTCTTCATTCCTTTGTATGGACCACCGTTCTCATTAATCAGACCATTGTCGTCTAAGATATTGATCTAAATAACAAATATTTATTTGCATTAAACCGTTATCCATGTATGTCTGTATTTTCAATAAAATTGTACTTGTGGAAGATTGTGTCTCTATCCGCATTTGAAATCGTTGGGGTCATGAGCTGGAGTGATTTTCACAGCACCAGTACCAAAATTCATATCTACAAGCTCACTGTCAGCGATGATAATCATTTTTCGTGAAGGAATGAAAGGATGGATCAGTTCCTTACCAATAATATCCTTGTATCTTGGGTCGTTGGGATGCACAGCTGTAATAGTAAATCACACAACAAAGATAATTAGACAAAAATAATTTTTCTCACTTTTTTAAGATTTTTTATTACCAACTGCAACATCACCAAGCATGGTTTCGATACGAGTAGTAGCCACGACGATTTCCTTAGTTGGGTCTTCCTTCAGCTTGTAGGCAAAATGGATCAACACACCGAACTCGTACTTTCCAGAATGATTTGGAATCGATTTCAAAACAGGTTAGCTGATTTCTTCGTGGTTCACTTCAACGTCGCTGATAGCTGTTTTCATAGCGCAACTCCAATTCACCAATCTGTTACTTCTGTAGATGAGTCCTTTCTCGAAGAGTTAGCAGAATGCTTCATTCACTGCAGTGCTGAGTTACTCGTCCATAGTGAAGTGGAAACGATCCCAATCTAAGGAACCACCAACTCTTCTCAGTTGTGTTGTGATCTGATTTCCATGCCTTTTTACAAATGAAAATTTAGAATTAATCCCCAAAGAAATCCAATTTAATCAATCAAAACTATTATTTACTTTTCTTTCCACTCCCAGACTTTAGCCACAAATGCTTCTCTGCCAATGTCATATCGCGACTTGCCTTCTTCTTTCTGTAATTTCTTCTCTACCACTGAGTGAGTGGCAATACCCGCATGGTCTACACCAGGTAAGTATAAAGTCTCAAATCCGAGCATTCTCTTTCTAATAAAAGAATAAAAAAAATAAGAATTTTTATTTTTAGTTTCTTTAGGAATTAATTACCTTCTGATGATCGAATCTTCGACTGCTGTAGTGAGTCCATGTCCGATATGAAGATATCCAGTCACATTAGGAGGAGGGATTACCATGACGTATGGCTTTTTAGTTCCGTTGAGCACGTTCTTCGGGTTAGCGTGGAAATACTTTTTGGATTCCCAGAATCTCATCCAGTGTCTTTCGACTTGGTTTGGTTCATACTCCTTCAGCATGGCTTCGTAGTTTCTCTTTTCAGAGATGGCGTCATCGAGGTTCACTGAGCTTAGATCCTCAACGGGTTTAGTTGTCTCTGCCTGCTTAATGTAACTTGCAACTTTTTTGGTACTTGGGGCGGCTGCCTTGTAGAGTTGGTAGGACTAGAAAAGACATAAAAAATTTAATATTATTAAATGAAGTTTCCAATTTGAAAAGCATAAAATGAAAATTTATCAATACCTTGTTGTAAGTCGAGAAGTACTTAAAAAGTGTGAGTCTGTTCATGTCGTCGATGTCGAAAATATCCATTCCTATTGAATAAGTGATCAGTTGTTGCAGAGTGCTTAACTGTGCTATGAAAATATCTTTTCTTTTCTCTTTGAAGAACTGCGCTAGTTCGATTTGTTTTGTTTTTTTCGTTTAATAATTTCTTCTTTTTTTTGTCTTCCCAAAAAGATTAGATTTGAAGGCACTCCTCTCAGCATAATGGATTAAAATTACAGCCACATTAATAATGAATTTATTCGGGTAAATCTTTGAAATTGTTTTTAGATTATCTCCCTTATTTTCACTCTCAATAAGATGATTATTATATTTATAATAATTACAGCTAGTCTCTTCAACTAGACTCTTTTGAATTGATGATTATTGTCCTCTTCCAATTGTCATAAGAAAATATATCAATTAGTCTAGTCTATCTTTGAGAAATGGAGTAATACCATCCATTTTTTCAATACATCATGTTGATGTTTTCAATGTCATTATAATAATTTGAATAATACTCTCCAGATCAGAAGAAAATAAGAAAAAATTTTTTTTTTACACAGCAATACAACAAATACAGAATTCCTCTCAAAACGGATGTCCCCAATCTGACTCTTCTGACACGTGGAATTAATAGTTTAAAAAACTTATTGCTTATTGCGATATAAAACATAAAAAGGCTCATATTTAGTATTTGGATAAAGTTGCTTTCCTATTTTATCAAACACAAATACTTCATTAGTTCATCTATTCAATCAATAAACAATAATGGCTAGTATTTAGGTATTTTTATTTAATATAACATTGAATATTACTAACATTTATTCGTTCAATTTCTCTCCAATACCTTCAACTTTATGAGTAATGATTTGGAAATATGACTTTACTCTTGCTTGTGTTAGCAATCTATCAAAGTATTCTATCTGTTTTTAGAACAATAACTGATCTAAAAATAATAATAATAACAATAATCTTTCATTTAAAATAGAAATGTTTCAAATGGTAAACAACTAATCAGCTCTAAACAATATTTTGTGAAAAATCAATGCAGACAAAACAGACAACTGCTTGAAATATTTCTTTCCTTTTTCATATCTGTTTGCTTAGGAAGTATATTTATCACACTCTTACCTTCTTGGGTATCTCAGTTAATGATTGGATGTATTTATTTGTCTTTTTTATTATAAAACTACCATAAATTCATAATTTTCGATCAATTTTTGTATCGAAATCAACTACTTTTTTGCTAGGGGAACTATCTTTTAGAAACTTATCTTAATTAAACAACAGAGAAAGAAGAAGAAACTGAACATCATTCAACGATTTCTTTGCATTCAAAAGAACTCCTGATATTGTAGAAAAATGAGTGCAAATCAGAGTTTTTTCTCTGAGCGTGAAGATTTCGATGATTTAGTGGACGTCTAAAACGAGAAACTGCCCAAGATCTTGGTCGAAGCTGACATATTCACAGATTGCTTTCATGCAGAGGATCATGCTAAGAACAATATTTTTTTGAGTGGTTTTCGTGATTGTACTAACGCAGCAAGAGAGAGCTTAAGAGAAGTGCTGCAGAATGTAGATAAATGTATTCACAATTTAGAAATAGAGAAACGAGTGGTACCCTACTGTGCGCTGACTTCGTTGCAGTTGAGTGAATGCTTCTTTGATATGGCTGAGTAGTTATGCGACTCTTAAGACACAGATGTAGAGAAGCTCGAAGATATGGAAGCAGTAATAAATAAAATAAGCAAAAACAAACTAAGGAAGAGAGAGAGAGAGAGAAATTATGATTTGCTTTAAATCTTTCGTTATGTTAAAATATAATTATGTTTGTTGCAGCCCAAAGTTTAAGTCGACAAATGGATGAGAGGAGTTATCGGTGTAGATTCTGCGAAAGTAGTAGCTATTGGATCTAATTCTTCTAAAATACCTCAGGAGAGTGATAGAGAGTCATAGAGTTCGAAACACAGCTACATGACTAGATGGAAGAAAACTTCCATGCCAGGATAGACAAAATCTGTAGCTAGCATAATCGAAGAACCTTAGCCTATCAATATGGAGAAACCGTAGGAATTTGATGAATTCGAAGAGCGCGTTAGGGTCATCAAGCAAATTGAATACAAGCGAAAAATAGAAATGGAATAATAAGAATAACTTGCACTTCAAGAAATCAAAAGATAACAGCAGTCATTGAAGAATGAAATCAAAGGATAGAAGTTCACATACGATTTCGATGGCAAAATCATCAACACGAAAAACATCATAACGGAAAAATTACCACCAACGAATTATCTTGTGTAGTAAGCACTGTTTTATTATGAGACATTTATTGTAAAAGTTGTTTTAGCTTTTGTGAAATTTAATAATATTTTATAACAAAAATCTCCAAAATTTGCAAAGATTTCAATTACGCGATGAGATTACCAAAAGCAAACCGATTCCTGTCTGTAAGTTGCTTTTAATGTTAGGATGCGTTGAGATAAATTTTGGGATTTAAAGTTGAAATTATTTATTTTTTGATTTGATAAAATTAAGAAAATGCTGGGGCTATTGTCTAAGACGATAAGAAACCAATCAAAGGAGGTTAAAAGGAATCAGTAGAGATAGCACAGCCATAACAAACTCGTCGAGAGTCATATGTGAAGTAGATGGATAAGTTAAAGACAGTTTCAAGTCCTTTTGAGTATGAAAGTTTCATGCCATCGAATGGAGTGAAATTAATTTACTAGACTCGATTCAAAGAAGGAAACAAATATAATCCCGAGATTTAAGATCTTGAATAGCTTGATTTGATATTACGTACTCACAAGGAAAGCGAACCTTTACATATAACCAAATCAGATTACAGGAAACTAACTGAAAATGGCAATCTCAATAGGAATACACCTTCACAATCGTTCACTAATATTCCAGCAAATTCACAAACACCAATATTAAAATTAGATCATAAAAATAACTCAATATTAAACAACATCAATAGCAGCTCACTTATTAACAGTAAAGGAATTGGAGGTGACACTAGCAGGCCAATTGATTTATCAGTTGCTTTGAAGAATACTAATAAGGATTCCAGTCGGAATATTGTTCCAGGAAGGAAAACAAATTCATTACATTCGTTAACTGAACAAAGGATAAAAGTTACAAATCAGAAACTTGCACATGATCTTGTTTTCTTTGAGACACAAGAGAGCGCAGAGACTGACAGAGAGGTATTAAGAATATCCTTACTATTTCATAAGATGTATTGTGATGATTTCTTGTAATCTTTTTTTGTTTTTTTAATTTTTTTTCTCTAGATTTTGGCAAAATAAAAATTACCAAAAATAATGGAGAGAAACAAATCTACTAGCCATTTAAAAGCCTCGCCTAACGATGAATTCAACATGAAACTCATGGAAGACTAAAATTGGGGGAAAGGAAGAGGTGGTACATATTTTCCTCATGAATAAACGTTATCTAAGCCAGGTTTAAATGATTATAAAAAGAGTTTAAATACTCTTTATTAGTTTCCAAGAGAAAGAGATCGTTTGTCAGTTGCAAAAAAGGCGTAATAATAACATATCTAAGAATAAATTCATTTGTCTGCTCGTCATCATCATCATCATCACTCGAGTAAAAACCTAGCACTTTCTTCATCTTAAGATTTTTTTTCAACTGGAAGACAGACATTTTATAGTTCACGATCTGTGTTCGAAAACTAACTTAGAAGTACGTAGAATGGGTAGTTCTGAGAAGAACATGCTTGTTTAAAAAGATGTTTTTATTTTTTAATTTAAAATATTGCATTTTTCTTCAAAAAATTTGTTATTTTTAAGATTAGCCTCTTGATTTAAGAATTTACAAAAATTGATTTTTTTTACGTTACTGAAATGAGTTTTTTCTTTGCGGTATTTTTTTCATTGTATTTTGGTTGGCCTATTAACTGGTGCTTATATCCAAAAAGAAGCTAATATTTATGTCAAAAGTTAGCAAGTATCCAAGCATATCTCGCGACTATATGGAATATGAAAATCACAATTAGTGGAGTGAAATATTATTTTTTGACAATTATTAAGTTTTAAGTTCCAATCACCAAAAGTATCACCCAAAATCAGAATGGATACTTCAAGTAACACAGATTCGATCAGCTCAGATATCACAAGGGTAGTTGTGCTTGGATAAGGAGGTGTCGGCAAGACTTGCTTGATCTTGCGATTACGAAACGATGTCTTTGATGAAAATTATGTGCCTACTCTGCAAGACACGTACCACAAAGAACTTACAATCAATGGACAATCTGTGAAGCTTCGTATGGAAATATTGTTTAAATTTGCATGATTAGGGATAAAAACGATGAAATCATCGATTTTAAGGATAATAAATGAACTCTTCAATGTGTTATTTTAGCATTTCCTTATCCTTTTGCTAAATTTAAACTATTTGATTTTCAGAAATATTAGATACAGCTGGACAAGAGGACTTTGAAGTATTAAGAGATATGTGGATTAGAAATGGACAATGCTTTATATTGATGTATAGTATCAACAGTATGGATTCCTTTGAAGACGTTAAAGGGTTAGTCAAGCGAATTAATATGGTTAAGTGCTTTAATCACAAGACTTTCCAAGAACTCAACATTCAGATAATCATCGTTGGAAGTAAACTTGATCTTGAAGAAGAGAGATAAGTCAAGCGGGAAACAGCGGAGGCTTTTGCTAAATAGAATAATTTGTTATTCAAAGAAACGAGCTCAAAAACAGGCTTAGGGTGTGTAGAAGTATTTGAAGATCTAATACGAAAGCAGTAATTTCAAGACAAAGATTTAACAAAGAAATCCACGAAAACAAGCAAAACTAAACCGAAAAAAAAGAAAATATGGTGCTCTCTGATATGAAATTTATGAAAAAGGCAATTTTTCGATGGGCTTAAGGAGAGAGTTGGCTTAGAAAATTGATTAGGATTGATCTTAAAAAAACTAAAAATTTTTCTTTCTTTTGGAATTATTATCTTCTTCATCAATCATTTTTTATTCACAAACCAAATCAATCTGAGTATTCATTGTGTGTATTTAGTCTGAGATATTCGTAATTTACAAAAAAGATTTAAAGTATTTTATTGTACATTTTATCAAGAAAGAAAAAATAAAGTTTTGAACATACTCTTTTTCTAATTAAAAAAACAAGAGCTAAACTTTTATTTGTTTTGTAAATTTTCAATTCACAAATTACCTGAGACTCCCAATAATCCTAAGCTGTCACTTATCAATGGTATTTTCCTGAACTAAACCTATTCTCTGAAACATTATTGCTTAATTGCTGAAGCCCTTTGCTTTTTGAATATGTTGGTGACATTTAATAGTGGTAAGCTGAAGAACTTCCTGAAGTTAAAGACCCTAACTGTCGTAGAGGTTTAGTTTGGTTTATTTGAACTCCATATGTTAGAGAATATGCTGTCTTCCTCCCGAGATTCTAAGACATCACAGTAGAGACTGTTTTACGTGGTTCTTAAACTTCTTAAATCAGGGATAAAGCATGAACTGGCAGCACGGAATTCCCAAGAATCTAATAATCTTGAGCAGGTTAGATTTATTCAGTCTGCATCATTACATTCGAAGAGAGAGTTATCAGAGGCTTCTATTGCTGCTAGACAATCTAAGCCTGCGAAGGAGAAGGTCTATTTCGTTGCTAAAATAGAATTTGTGGATAAATTGATGAGAAATTATTGTGAGGAAAATATATATTAAAATTTCTCATTTTCTCAAGATTCCATTCATCTGGGTTGCGAGTTTAAGCAGCTATGTACTTCTAAAGCAATGGGTTCTTATCATACCTGCGAGTCGGACTCATTTAGCTTCTATGCTTGGTTCTTTCATTCAACTGTTCTAGCAGTAAATCTGAATTTTTCCCTTCTTTTGGGCTAAGTCCATTCATTTTTTCTAATGCTACTTGCAGGCTGTTATTCCGCTGAGTTTGCATAACTTACCTGAACATGAACTAGAATTTCAAGAGAAGACTCTAAAATTATTGCAGAATGTAATTGGGCACATTCTAAGAGTTGCTGTTGTCTCTCGAACTCATACTCTCCTAATATGGAGACAACTAAATCGAAGTAACCGTTGGATTGTTGTTTTTGAAGGTATTCTCACTGACTTTTGTCTGCATTTATGTCTCATCAGCGAATTTTAGCTGTCTCTTCGAAATCCTCGATGATTGCGTGACTTCTCGATTGAAATCCTTTGAAGTCGTCTAATCTAAGACCAACTCCGGAATGGTTCCATTCTTTTCGTTATTCTGCTAGATATACGGCTGCAACTGCTATTAATAGCTCTGCTCCGGTGAATTTGTTTTCTTCTAGCTTTTCCTGGAAGCGAATGATTTCGTTCTTGAATATATCTATGGAGCAGTCTACGATGTTAGTTTCTTATTCGCTATCCGTTATATTTAATCATAGACAATATGATGAGCAGCAGCTGCAGCATCTGGGATACTCCGATGCTCTCCTGTCGAACTAGGAGCGTTATAGGTGCTGATGTGGGAGCTTATTGGCGTAGTATGAATTCCTGCCATGTTGTAGATGCTAGGAGTAGCATTATGAGTAGAAGTTGGATTTGTGAATAATTATGGAGCGTTGTAAGCTGTAGTAGGAGCGTTGTAGGTTGTGGTAGGAGCATTGTACGTTGTGGTAGGAGTCTAATGGTTAACAGTACTTGTGTTGCCGTTATCTTTGTTGATACTTGTGAGATTATTCAGGCTATTTAGATTTCCAAGGGTTTAGGTATTTGTAATATTATTAGGATTATTGTTACTTGTCGTGTCTTGCAAGAAGAACTCATACCCTTGGAATTACTAATCTGTCTGTGTTGTGTTGTATGTTAGTTCTTTTTTGTATTCCTTTGTGTTCAGGACTGTTTCGGGGTTTAGCTAGCTAGGAGATGAATCTTTTCTTTAAGATTTAATATTTGCTTTGCTAATTTAACTTGAGTTATCAGTATGTGGTGGGTTATTGCTGGCACTGTTTGTGATACCGCCACCACTAATATTATTATTATTATTATTGTTGTTATTATTAGTATTCGATGAATGTTTCGAATGTTTTGCGATTTATTATCTGATCAGCTCTTCTTCTTAATCAGAAGTTGTTTCTTTGCTGAGGATTTTATCTTTGCTGAGAATTTTGTCTTTAGGATCATTTTCGTCATCTTCACAAAGTATCCTGCTCGACTCTGGTCCTTCGAAATCATTCATTTCATTTTCATCTTCTTCATCGTTGATTTCATCATCATCTTCGTTCTCCTCTTCATCCTCCCCTCCATAATTATTTATTTAAATAAGCTCATTCATTCTATCGCGACATACACTATCCTCCAAGAGCAAGCCATAGACTCGTTTTTAATCCTTATTCATGAAGAAAGACCCCTTGATCTTGGCAGGCCCTCTTCGTTTGAAAGAAGGGTTTCTTATTTGATCTGCAGAATAGATGTGTCGATGAATTATCTTCACGTTATCAAGAGACAAATGCATCAGCGGACAATCCTTCAGAAGATGAGTTGACTTCCCGCACGAATCGCAACTTGATCCAAAACAATTCACATCTGCGTAGACCATAAATTAATCTCGGAGCATGCAGTATCTCTCGAAGTCATCTTTGTTCTCGGCAATCACTGAAAGAAAGTTCTCTCGTTTAATTTTACCAACACATACGTATTCCATTGCGATCATAGTTACTTATCGAATTGTTCCAGTAAAAAAGCTTATTTCACCGAAACATTGTCCTTTGTTTAAAGTTTAGATGTGTTTTCTAACTTCTGAATCAGTTTTTGTACCCTAGAACACACCCACTGAGTTTGGAAAAATAAAATAACGTAAAAAATGTGAGTTTGATTCTTCTAAATATTCTGCTTTACCTGAGCCTTCGATAACGAAAAATATGGAGGAATCAGAGACTTATTTTTCTTCAAAAATGATTTCATTCGGGAGGTAAACTTCTTCTTCCAATTAGGTGAGTAGGGAATCAATTGTTCTCTTAGAAAAAAATTATCGGAAAAAATCTTATTTCGCTAGGAGTTTGAAGTTCGATTGCTGTCTAATTTCTCTCTTAAGTTCTGCAGATAAACTCAAAAAAGCTTCATTTTCATAAATCTGCTTCAGTTATTCTTTTTATCGCTTGCTTTGCTATTCGAGGAAGAAAAGTGCTCTTGTCTTGAGATTATTAGTCACATTTTTCTTACTTAAATATCTAAGATCGAAATTAAATAATTTTAGGATCTTAAAAACAACTATTAGCTTTATGATTACTTGCTGGCGAGTTATGCTTGTTTCTTGATATCGGCAGAAGTATTCTGAACAGGATTGTGTTGATCAGCAAAGTTATTTTTGAGTTCAATAAAACCGAAGAACAAAAGAATCAAACTGATGGCCATAACCAAGCAAGCAAACAGTAGCTCATAGAAGGATTTTGGCTGATATTTTCCCATCATAGTAAGAGTACAAACAGCCCAAAATAGAGAGTTTGCATATTGAACTTCCCAAGATGAATTAGTGAACTCAAGCTTTGAAGAAAATCAAATTAAAAGTCAACTCTTTTTTGTTGAGATATTTGTGAATAAAAATGTTACTTCAGTTAGCCAGCTGTTATCTTGATGAGCAGCTATTCCATACCAAGCGAGCGAAATCACGTGCGCAAAGACAAACACAACGAAAATGAATTTCAGACAATTCAAAGCAGACATAAGAATATCCTTGGAGAGCACGCAAACTTGGATTGTTGTAAAATGTTTGCAGAACGTTATTAGCTTCAGGAAGACACAGATTCTAAGAAAAAGAAAATATTTAGATGAATGAAGGGAGAACACATCTTAAGAATCGAAAGGAAGCAAGATTAGAAGAGGTAAATCAGCAATACATCGACTTTTGAGGTATGCAAATGCAGAAACCTATCTGGATTGTTAGATAAGTATTTGTTTCTCATCGGATTCGACAATTACGTTTGTATTTAACTAGATTAGCATGTCCATAACAAAGAAGATAAAGCAGAGTGTAGACAGAAAGGAGTGGAGAAAATCCTTAGACATAGACTCTGAGACATTGAATACCATTTCAAGTGAAGTAGAATAAACGAGTGTCGCAATTAACACAACTTGTATAATGGCGTTTATTGCTGAGAAAATCGATGTAGGCTCATTCATTGGAAGGGAGTCACTTAATTTCTTCCAGCAAGGAAGGAATCTCATGCAGAAAGTTGTTAGACACCATTGCTACTCAGCTAACACTACTGAAATAGGGCAGCTTAAATCGTTTATCATTTGATAGTGACATCCTTTGAGCATCGTTGGTTTACGTAGCAAAGCAGTGTTCTCCATGAGTTTTTCGATGAACAAACTCACAAATCGATCACGCTTCTTTTATTGCATATTTGCAGGCAGCATGCCTTATTAGATCTTAATTTTGGAGGGTCGTTTCGACTGGGTAGGATTATCTTCTCCGAGAATTAACCTTTTGGATTCTGGAGTGGAGGATACCATCTGATTTTTTTCTCCCTCGATTTATATATTTGAAATGTTGTTTTCAATGAGAGGATGCAGCTAAAGAACATTGTTATTGTTTATGCTTTGTTTCATGGCATCCATTTAATTATTAAGGATATTGGAGTTATTTGGCGAGCCATAATTATTGTTGAGTTGCATTAAAGAAGAACTATTGTTAATTATTGTTACATTGCTACTTGCTTACCCTGATTTGCCTTGGTTATATTAAGAAAGGCCAAGAGCGTTCTAGCCGATATTCCCATGACTAAGACGCAAATACTTAACTTCTTCTCGTTCTAGTAGCTGAGAACTTAGCTTACCAATGAGACTTTATTGATCATTTGAGAGGGCTTTACTGCTCTGATCCTATGAATTATCTTGCATTTCACTTAGTCGTTACTTAAGAATGGAGTGACGCTTCTACTTATCTTCGATAGCCTTCAAGTCGATGCTTAAATGAACTGAAGAACTTATTCTTTTATTTCCAGAATTATCAACTCTGCCTGAGAGATCGTTGTTTGAAGGAGTTTAGATTTGCTAAGAAGGTGAATTAACAGATTAAAGCTCTCGATGTGGGATCTCCATGAGGCTCTAGTGCTCCTTTGCGTTGAAGAGCTGTTATCGTTTCTACTTTTACTCAAGTTCTTCATCGATTTTATTCTAAACATTGATATGAGTGATTGAAGGTGTTTTAGCGTTAATTGGTAAATTGTCATTTTCATGTCTAGACCATGCTACAACAGGAATGCTGTTTTTATTAGAAGGCGTGTTGTAAGTGCTGCTGTTGATGGCATGGGTACTGCTAATCGGCTGAAGGGCATTGTTTTGGTAGTTGGTGAGCTGCGCTTTTTGTTGGAAGAAATTAAGCTACCCGTTAGGTTCAGTTAGATTGTTGTTGTTGTTAACAGTTTGTAGTAGTTCATCCTCTTTCTAAGGATCAACCATGTATTCTGTAGATGATAAATTGGAGGAGAGATCCTTTTTTTTGAGGCTCGAAACTTACTTGGTATCCCTCATTTGAGCCTTTCACAAACGGATTAATTTTTTCTAACCTCTGATTTCCTTCAAGCGCATTCCCACTAATCAGATAGAAAATTCACTCGATCAATCGCTTAAGCTATTCATCAAGGTTTTTGCCCCTTTCTTGTTCTTTTTAACATGCAGACTAATGTTGTTAAATACCCCTCATTTTAAATTGAGCTAATCTGTTATTCTTTTTCTAAGATTATTTCGTAGAGTAGTCGATTTAGATTGTCAATCATTTTAGAAGCTTACTTTTTATGTTTGTTTTTGTAACCTTATCAAAATAAAAGTCTTGACATCATAAGGGCAAGAGGCAATTCTAAAACAATAAATTTAATATAGTTTTTTGTTTAAGAGTTTTTTCTCTTTCATTTAATAGTCCTAAACCAAGATACATTGCTAGAAAAATGTTAAAATCTAAGAAAAATAATAATAATAATCATAATAATAATAATTATAATCTTGCTAAAATGTGCCGCACACACACACACGCACAAGCGAAGGGCACCTAAATTCCAATTAATATGTGTTTTATTAAATTATCCTTAAGTAAACGATAGCTTGATAATTGACTAAGAAAGTTAGTTAATTGTAATAGGAATAGAACAAATACAAATCATGATGTGTCTACTGATTAAAAAAACTGATTCAAGCAGTAGGTTTCAAAATAGTTTTGCAATAGCCTGTAAATATTCAATTTGTTTTTCTGCTCTAATTATTTCAAATACCAAAGGAAATAATTGACTTTTGAGCGAAACTAGTCTTGACCAAAAGCCCGCAAATTTTATAAAATAAATGCTTCAAAATAAATAAAATTCATTTTGACAGTTATTTTGTAGTCTTGGTTTCCATTATTATAAAATACTTCTAAAATTACAGAGGAATTCAAGAAAAACATTGAAAAAAAGATCTTTGAATGGAAATCTCTAGAATAATTGACAGACTATTCCCAAAAAAACCTTTACCAGTTCTGAGGAGTTATTTGAAAGCATAGTATTAGATATGCGAGGGGGAGGGGAAACTCTGTACTATTTAGCTTAACAACAGTCGTCACGTGATTTTAAAATTGAGAGGTTTTTTTCCCCTCATTACTCCATATTACGAGGTAAATTCACTGTTATGCAAGCACCAACATGAATCCTTAAACCCTGTAATATGTTATAATCCTGAGTTTTTATGTAACTGCCTATTGTAAAAAAGAGATTTTAAGCATGCTGGAGAAGGAGTAGCAGCTATCATAATAATGAAAATAGATAATAAAAGAATCCGATATCTTGAATGAAATGACACAATCTCCCAATCGTAAAACTAATTTGAATCGTCTATTATTTTTCGTTTTTCAGAATTAAAATTTATTTCTGTGATCTTTTTAAATAGAAAAAACGCAGAAGGTTTATTTCCCTAAAAAGGATTTTCTCTGCTTAGAAGCTGGGGATCTTGTTCTTTGACTTTTGAATAATTGAAAAATAAATCAAAACAATTGATAAAAAGAAATCAAAGAAATGCAATTCGTTTAATTCGATAAGGAACCCGAAGTTGATACTCGCTCAGCAGGCAGAAAAAGAGCTATTGCCGTAGCTTCTGGAGTTATGGCTATTGCAGCAGTCACCTGTGTTGCTTTACTGCTTGTGAATGCTGGTAATGCCCACAATGAGGAATTGAGCATGATTAAAGGTTCAGAATTCTCTCTGGAATCTACTGATCTCTTTGATGTTGCTGAGAAAATGTTCTCATTCAAACCTAAGAGCGTTGGCCTCACTAACAAGAAACTTTAGAAGATCCTCAACACTATCTCCGCTGCTGATTAGAACATCAAAAAGCGCACTATCATCCTCGTTCTCACTTATGTTTTCGATGTGATCGACAGTGACAATGACTAATTGATTTCCGAGAAAGAATGGAATGCCTTTGTGGCAGCTGTGTTCCCTCAAGATACAGCTAAATACGGTCCTTTGTTCAAGGAAGCAAATGGTGGCAAACCAGTAAATTTCACTCAGTTCGCTACTTTGCTTGCCAATAAGCTCAACGATGGAACTGCTAGCGCTCTTGCTCCCACAACCCCATCTGACAAGATCTAATCTGGATTTGGAAAGCTCATTTTATTCGATGCTAGAAGCTACGAATTGACTTATACTTTGATCTTCAAAATTTTCGATCAAGATGATAACAAAGTACTTACAAAGGCAGAAACCGTTTAGACCCTCACTGCTCTGACTGACAAGGCTGCTTAAGCCACTGATAATGCAAACAAATTGTTCGATTTTGCTAAATAAGCCAAGCTTAGTGCTGATGGCTCAAATATCAAGTTCGAAGACTACAAGGCTTTTGCACTTGCTATCTAGCCAAAACTCTAGGAAAAATTCAAGAGCAACCAAGCCCTCCTCTAGATTGAAGATCTCCAAGCTTAGTTAGTGCTTGCTAAGATTGAAGGCAGTTCTCAAATGCTCATGAAGAAAGCCTACGAGAATGTGTTAGCTGATGCAGACAATGATGACTAAGAAGCAATCAAGTAGCATTTGTTCAATACTATCACTGAATTCGAGTTCCAACTGTTCAATTCTAATGGAGACACTGTTGTTTCCAAGGCTGAACACAAGGCCGTTATCGATGCCATTTACAAAAACGAAGAAGATCGCAAGCACTTCTACAGTGAATTCACAACTATCAACGGGGATAAAGATGTCACTCTCGCTTAATTCCAAGCTGCCATCCTCAAGAAAATCACTTCTCCTGATCAAATTGAAAAATACACCCCCAAAGAAAATGGAAAAGTTATTGGAAGACGTGCACTTTAGTTCATTGTTAAGAACGACAGAAACTACGGTCTCGCATCAAATTTCGTCTTCAATCTCTTTGATTTGAATGCTGATCAAGTCGTCGAACTCACTGAAGTCCAGACAACTGTAGGTGCTTTTACCTCAGATGCTAAAGAAGTCGCTAAGTTGGACGATGCTGCTGCTAAGGCTTTCGCTGCTCTCCAAAACTAAGGTGTTGGAGATGGTTCCAAAATTACAGCAGCTGAATGGTCTGCTTTCACCAAAAAGATCAGAAGCAACCTTATCGAAGCTGTTAAAGATCCCTCTGGTAAAAATCCTCCCAAACTCCCTGGACCTGGAGCAGAACCCACTCTTTTGTTCCTTTCTCTTTACTGAAGAAAGTAATGAAAAATTATAAATAAAATATCCTTGTACGAATTCATGTATTTTGCTACTGAGGAATATGATAAATCCTAAAAATTCACTATTTAAAAAAAAAGGGGGGAGAGAAGGAATGACCATTTGAATTAAAAAATTTGTATTAGTTTTTGAAAGATTACAATAATTCTTCAATAGTATTAGATCAATATTCAACCAGTTTTGATTTCTATGTTATTAATCTAATATTACAGTTCACTCTTTTAAAAGAAATAATAATTTTCCTGATTTTTTTGATGAGCTTGATGTATTATTCTGAATCTATCAAAAATATGCATTTACACACACACAAAAATCAGTAAATTGATCAATCAAATTTGAAGTACACAATCAAAAATCTGAATGTTTGAGAAAGTCAAAACAATTTTGTTGGATACTTTTAATCGGCCTTGTTGAGTTTTGGCTTTTTTAGTTGTTTCTTTTTCTTTTAAAATCGTTTGAATCTTTGAACTGTTAGTAAAAAAGTTAAGATTTTTTGAGATTAAAAACCAGCCTTAGTTTTTCTCTAGGGATTAGTAAGCTCAATACTAAGGAAAGTAATGTAGTTTAGTATGGGGGTTTCTGATTTTTTCTAATCAATTAATTTCAGTTGCTGTGAATCAATGCATGTGTTTAAACTAGGTATTTGATTCATGGGGAAGAGCAAATTAATAATTAGGAAAATAAGTTACTTTTAATTTCAGGCTTGACTAGGATAAATTAACTCAAGAATAAGTAAAGATTATGTAAGAAATGGGTTTATGGGGCAATAGTCATTTGATTGAAGTAGGAGCTAATCTTTCATTCAATTTCTGAGTTGTTGTAGGTTTAGATCAATTATTGTTGATCTGATACTTTTCTTTGAGTATTTAAACACAATAATCTTAGTGATTTTTCTAATTATCTCATAGGCAAAGACAGGAAACCTTATTTTCAAAGAGATTCATCATAGAAAAGATTTTAGAGACCAAATCTATTTCTTAAAATATGTTGTTTATTTTCAATCATCACCAAAAGTCTAACTGCGATATTCCACAGTAGCAAATAAGAAAAATAGCAAGAAATAATTCCTTTTATTGCTATATTTATCTTTCCTTTATTTTGATGATTCTATCTAATTTCACTCCTGAATTACTCTGAATTACAGATAAATGATCCATTTTTTGCTTTGCTGAAAAGATGCTTTTCCACCCCTTTGTTTGTTTTTCTGCAAATTGTTAAGAGAATTTATTTTAGCAAACACATTATTTCTCCAATGCAAACTAAAAACCCTCTGAAAATAGTGAAATTCGATGAAGAACAACTTGAGAAGAAAAAAATTCTTCAATGAAGTCTTATTGAATTATATAGCTTTCAGCTAAATTTTCATTCAATTACGGAATCAGTCATATTAAACCACAAGAGTTCTTCCCTCCTTTCTCTGAAAATACCTGATCTTCATGAAATGACAAGATACATCCTTTCTTTTTAAAATCCACTAGATCTTAAGTTGATCTTCAAGAAAAATAGATTTTAAAATGATAAAAAGACAGATAAGACGCTCCTGATAAAACTAATCTTCTTTCATTCACTTTTAATTTAATCAATGGACACAAACAAATATAAACTAGTTAACAAATCTGAGTTGGAAGTGTTTGTTTCACTAAAGTTTAGCAAACTATTAACAAGATTATATCTCTGCCTTTAAAGACAATAACAGCAGCTAAGCTTATGATGTTTAAACATTCATCACCTACGTTAACAAAATACTTAAAATAGTAATTATTCCTTTGCCAACTTCATAAAAATTGCTACATTAATTGGCTAATTTGATCATCAATTCTAAGAAAACTTTTTAATTTTTCAAGGGTTTGGTATTTAGAATTGGGATCTTAATTAAGATGGTGTCATAACTAAAACTTAAAAAGGCAGATGTAAAGGGCTTCGGAAATTCTTGTTTTTTTTTCTTCATAAAATGAGCAGATAAAGGATTACTTAAACATTTAATAAAATGAATTCGAGGATGTGTTCGTTTCACTCAGAAAACCTCTCAAAGAATAGCTAAACTATTAGACGATCTTAAAAAATACATTGGAATATAATAAATTAGTATCAGAAAAAACAACTTTATGAAGTAAAATATGGAAGAAGAAATACACTGAATGCATCAAGAAAAATCTCTTAGATCAACTGAAGAACTAAAATCATTACTCTGCTTTTGGCATAATCATTAATAAATTGTCGTTTTTTATTAAACAATTTGTAATTCATCTTGTCATTTAGGTTTTATTCTATGCTTTTATTAAGGAAACAACTATGCTAAATTAATACTGCTCTCTAAGATAATGGTTTTTTGAAGAAACATAAGTTTCAAAATAATCTTTTAATAGCTCATATTGCATATTGTGATTTCAGATGATTCTCAAGCATCTCATAATCCAATCAATTACTTGTATTTTTGTTTCTTTCACAAATCAAATAAATCACTCTCTAGCCCCCCCCCCCCCCCTCTCATTAGATAGCATTTTTGTAGGTTTTTAAGTTGCATTTGATTAAGTAACTGCTTTTCGTTTTCGTTGAGAATTAATTTTTTTCTCATGAGATGCTTGGTTTTCTGCTTTTTTTATTTCTCAAAGTTTTTTTAAACTTGCATTTTTTTCATTCCTTTACTGATTTTGTTGCCTTCAAACTGATGCTTATTCAATTTACTTTCCATTAATGGGATGAGTCATTCTTCAAATAAAGTAAGCAATTTTCGTTCTTTTTGTTTTTGTCTGTTTAACTGTCTCAACTATTGAATTGTTTTCTGAAGTTTCTTTGTCAAATACCCTCTTTTCTGACCTTAAATTAACATAATACAAATAGATTTTTCCTGTCATTATTATTTGAATTCAATAAGCTGAATAAATCCACTGAGGGAAGTGAAATGTACATTCATGAATTTAATTTTGCGAATCGATTCTCTTCTAGCACATAAAATCAAAATCAAGGAATGATTGTAAGCTAAGCAACCGAATTTTAATACAAAAAACAAACTAAAACTTAATTTTGTAATTCAACTCTAAAAGCTCAGTTTCCGCTCCAAAGAAAGAAATGAAGAACAAAATTAAGACAACAACTAATTCACCGCAACTTCATAGCGATATTTAAGAAGACAGTGATAGACATAACTCGCAGCGGGTAGCAGGGAACAATTCTGAATGGAGCTGCATTCCAAGCATTATCTGCAATGATCAATGGCCAGCGCTGAATGATAGATTTTCTGAAAGTTCATACTAAAACATAATTGGAAGTGTTACGGCTGGGAGCAATTAAATAAGCGCAAATGGTGGTTTGGGACCTGACAGATTAGAAGAGATCATCGAATCAAGGAAAATACCAAGACTGACTAATAATGCAGTGGAAGATTCATATTTTTTAGACTTAAATAATTCTTCCGGAATCGCAAGAAGCTGTAAGCTAATGGTTAATAAAGTTCATTTAGATCAATTTTTGAGTTTTATAATGCTAATTTACTTCAAAGACAAAGCTTCCTTCGAAATCAATAATCAAGAATTAAAAAATACAAGAAAATAAAGAAAAATTTGATATTTTATGATATATTGTAACTTTCTTTCTCCATGAATTTTGATTTGTAACACCCCTAGAGATTCAGTAGAAGAGGCATTAAAGTAACGGTAGTTCATTCCTATCTAAAAAGAGTATCCTTCATCCTTCTTCTTCAAATTCAACAGTCGATAAAAACAATCTGCTTAAAAAAACTAAGAAAATCATTAAAACTTTTGAGAAAAAGAAAAAAAATATTATCCTAACAACTCAAGGGAAAAAACTCTAAGCAATATTCAAGAAATTACTCACGTTCATCACAATATCGAGAGTCTTCTCTCGCTAAAATAGCATCTCAAAAGAATTAGTATGATGATAATAACATATTTACTTTCTCCAAAGTATGAATAATAATTTGTTGCAAAATAGGATGAATTAATTCGGGATCTAGGATCGAGTGGAAAAGTCGTTGAAAAATCAAGAAGATTAGACTTAATAGGGTGGAAATATGTCAAGGATGGTTTGTGGAAATGCATTGATTTTCTTTTAGGCTTGTTTCGGTTGAACACAGTCTTGTTTAAGAACCATTCGACGTTGCTCCCAACTGATTAGCTAAATGTGTACTGGATGTTATTCCAGTTATTCTTCAATTCGTTCACTTTGTACTATGCGAGCATCATTATTCTCTTTGATTTCAGAAATAGATTACTTGAAATAGATCGAGGAGTAAAAGCAGTCTCAAGCGTATACAATTTCAATGTCTTTTTGCTGATTTTTACAACCATCTTTGACTTAATCAAAGGATTCAACACAGCTTACTATGATAAAGGAGAGACAATAATTGATCGAAAATTAGTAGCTTTGAATTACCTCAAATCGGGATTCATTTTTGACTTGCTCTCTCTAATTAGCGTACTTGTTAGCAGGACATTTTTCCCAGACATGGACAAGCTTCTTCAATATCGACTTTAGTTTCTTTTTTTCTTCAAAATCTACTCAGTCAGATATGTAATTTCTGTCTTCAAGAATACATTCATTCAGAACGAGAAATATGATAATATCATACAGCTATGTAGGCTCTTCGTGATCCTCTTTATCACTTCACACATCAATGCGATTTGCTATCATGTAAAATATTTAAAATATTTCTGATGGTCTTAGACATAACTTAAATCGATTTATTTACATATTTCGTTGTTATTTCTCAGGCCTAGGCTCAGATGCAGATTTATTTCATGGGGGCTACAAATACCTGGCTACACTAAGGGAACTACATTGATGACAGTTACTGGGTCAGATACATAAATAGTTTTTTCTGTGCAGCGAGTACTCTAGTGAATGCAATCATTTTTAACCCTAAATCAACCATCGAAACGATTTTCATGACTCTCAGTCTTCTTATGAACTGCTGTATTTTCGGATATGTCATCAACGAGCGTAGAATCAAAAACAAACACTAACATTTTTGATGCTTTTTCTTCAAATAACTTACAACAATTTGTTTGTAATTGAATCTTAAATGCAGTGGGCAATATAATGAACAACATTGAAAGAAACTCTAAGACAAGTAAGAAGGAATTGCGATTGATGAATTCATTCTTGCAATCGAAAAACGTCAATCGAGAGCTTTAGACTAGAATAAGAAATTATTTAGATTATATGCATAGAGAAGAGAAGTAATTAAACCTTGAGGAGACCAAATTAGTAATTGAGAAATTATCAAGCTAACTGAAGAATGAACTCACTAAAGAAGTTAATTCTTAGTATGTGCAGAGCTTCCATATACTGTAGCATCTTTTTTCACATAAAATTTAAGAGAAATCACTTTTCATTATGAAAGATCATAAATTCACACCAGGAGAAATCATTTTTCAAGTAATTTAAAAGAAGAACTTACAAAAACGATAACTTCAATTGAATTAACGCCTTTTCTCTCACATATTATTACCAAAATAGGAAGGGGAAAGCGATGAAAGTAGCATCTTTTTAGTGAGTGAAGGAAAAGTAGATATTTTTCATAAGAACCAACGCTAAGAGGATTATCTCATTTAAACGGTGAGCACAGGGTAATGCTTCGGTGAAATATCATTTTTCACTGGCAGAGAACGTACAGCTTCAGCTCGAAGCAGCGAATTTACATCTGTTATAACAATCGACAGAAATGAATTCTTAAACCTAATCAAAGAGCATTCACAGGAAGATTTTGAATTATTCATGGAGATTAATCATTCCATTTAGTAATCCAGTAACTATTAGCTACTTGCAGATCCAAAATCCAAATGTAACTAACGAAATAAATGATTTAGAACATTTAATGGAATTATTTTACTTATTAAATTAGAAGGAAAATGCTTTTTGTGTGGAAGTACATCTCACATATCGAAGAATTGTTAGTGGGCTCACTTTTCACCTCTCAAAGTTGCTATCATACTATCTAGTTAGCGATCAACGCAAGTGGAAAGAATGCCTGGGAAGGAGCGAAGAAAGCAGTACAGATGGCATGCGAGAAATCTGTACAACATGATAGGAGAAGAAGATGCAGCTTAGGTAAATAAAACAAACATTAAATATCTTTTTGAGGTTTTATGTAATAATTTGTTCTAATACAGAGAATCCAGGAACAATGTGAGGAAGTAGTCTAAGGTCTTCTCGAATATTAGTTAGAAAACAGTGACTTTGAAATGGATTAATCTGACTAACTTGGAATATGGCACTAGCCGATTACCTCTCCAACGAACATGAACGTGGTTTCCATAGGAGCATCTCAAGATAGTGAAGAAATTAGGAGAAAATCAAGCTTAGGTAGATCATAAGTATTTTAGTAGTAATTACAGTAGCATGGTGAGGTACACCACGATGAATTATTGGTCCGAACAGATTCGGGAATAAGAAAATAGCAAGACAAGGATTTTTACAGAAATAAATCTAAAAAATATTCACAGAATCCAACTTTAGGATTGATTTAAATTCTCCCTGGAACACTCACAAAAATAGAAGAGACTTAGTCACCAGCTTTAGAGCATGATCTACATGAGAACTATTCGAGGTTAATTCACTTGAACACAGGAAGTCAGCTGAATTAACTGCAAACTAACAATAATAATCAGACATAAATATTTAGTTTCAGAACTGTTGGAGACATTTAATCCCCTAAAGAAACATATCTGACAGATCCAATCAAAAAACCTAGGAATGCAGGCACTAAAGGGACTATTATCCAAGAAAATAACCCCAATAACCATGGAAGGATTACTAAAAAACGTACGACAGCGTTGCTATCAACTCCAAGTAAAACAAATATTGCGATAGCTCTCACTGAAAGTAAAATTAAAAAAAATCCTTCTTTACAACAATAGCAGTAGTAGTAATATCCAGAATAATATCAGCAACAGTAATTCATGCCATACCAGCTAAGACAGCAATAACAGTAGCCTAATTATATAAATGAATATTCGAACAATTCAGAACTCTTTGAGAAATATGGATCAAATATCTCGATGCAAATCGATTTTATGAGGAATTATACGAAATATTTCCCAAAATCGAACATCGAAGAAATCGAGAAAACAGCGATTGGCAAGAAATCCAATGATATACATAACTAATCATTAGCTGAGTCAATAAATAAGAAGCAAGCACTGCTGCAAAGTAAAAAGTCATTGATAATTAGAAGTAAAATGAAAAAAGCAGCCAACTCTGTGCTATTTCTCGAAGCAATTCATAAGCCCTCCTTGATGAGTAGGAAAGCACAATAGGATTGAATCAAAGGAGTTTATATATTTTGTTTGAAATTCATATTTTATTAAGGAAAGTGTTTTTTCTCTAAAATAATGCTACAAAACAACAAATTACAAATGGTATATTTTAGGAAATTAAACAACGATATTCCAGTTATTTAATAAAAATAAAAGCTCATTTTGTGGATATCCCTTGTTGAATGCTGTAATATCACTAATCAAAGATAATTAGGCACTTTTTCTTTTTGAAGAAAATTAGTAATTTAGTGCCTTCCAAACAAGTTAGATAAAATATCGAAATGTCTTTCAAAAAAAACGTCAACAGACTTATTCTCACTGACAAGGGAGTCGAGATTTCAAAGGATATTAAGAAAGAGCTTCTTTCGTGTACTGATCGAGACGGAGAGAGTTCTAAATTGTTCTAACCACGAAGTGTATCACCGAAAAAAGTTAACTTGCCAACTGGATATCAAGCGTAACTTGAATCGAGAATGAGTGTTCATGTGATGACTAAGCCATTCAGATCGAGTTTTCTATCACATAACTAGTTGAATCATGGTGATCAGCAAGGACCGTCAACATTCGATAACGAATATTAAATGAATTAGACTATGGGACCTAATAAACATATGAAAAAAGAATCATGGGGGAAGGGTAGTTTTGCAGGTGTAAAAAGTGGATTTGGTACATCGACGTTCTTCGCTGTGAACAACAAGCGCTATTTGGATAGTAAAATAGCTGTTGATAGCCTAGGTGGGCTGAAAGTCAGCTTAACAAACTTCAATTATACTAATGAAATGAATAACTAATCGGAAATATAAAAGTAATAAATGTAACTCGTTTAGCAAGAGCGATTATCAAAAAAGTATTCGGCATGGAATGACAAATACGAAAAATCTAGTCTACTCATGAAGACCAAGTATTATTAGAAATATGAGGATATTGCGAAGCTTGGTGATAAAGAGGATGAGAACAATTTCTGGAAGTAATGGAGGGATGTGGGGAAATCTTGTGATCAGTGCATACACTCAGCTGAGTAGGAGCATAATCGATTTGAAGAGAGTCTCATTAGAAAGCTAAATAATAAATATACGAATGCGTTTAAGACATTACCGAATTGCGCTAAAATTTCGCCCAAAACAGCAAATTCACTTCCTCCAAAAACAGCGAATTCATTGCCTAAATTAGCTCCACCATCGAGTTCAACTAAACTAAGAGCTAGTAATGCTTTTCATTCAGGGAAGAAAGATATGTGAACTTTTGGAAGTCAAGAGTAAAGCATAGAGACTTACTCAAATTATGATAATCAATATATAAAATTATAAAAATATTTTAAGAATTTTTCATTTAATTATTAACAATACTGCTTTTCCTTTCTAAAAGAAATGCGTTACTTTTTGAGATTAGTCAAAAAAGATGATAATTTAAAAAAGAAGGAGTAACAAAAATAATGTACAATATATTGTTAAGATGTAGTAGATTCTTTAATGGGATTTAAGAAGAAAAATAATAAGATTAATAGGAATGGTTTGGTTTATTTGGTTTTATTATCTAATCCCATTTTTGTTGAAACTTCAATGTCTTCCGTTATTGAATTTTTCAATGAGTGCAGCTAATTAATCAGTGTTTTTGAACAAAAATCAAAAAGACTATTAGGAATTTCTAGCCAAATTAATTGTGAGAAAGATACTACTAAACTTCAATAGTATTTTATCCTTTTTTATCTTGGTTTAGTTTTGTGAATCGAATAGTATTTTCATATGACTAGCCTAGATAAATCACTAATAAATTGTAGTAATTTACAAGAATATCAAGAGATCCTAGCTAGAGAGAAGGAGAGGCTGATAGGTTAGTTCAAAAGAGAGCATAAACTAGATTAAGCATGTCCTATTTTGGAGCTTGAAGATGGCTCAAAGTTTGAGGGAGAGTAGGTTGATAGATAAAGATAAGGTAAACAAAATTGAGAGGGAGAGGTTAGGGATTATCAAATTAGTTAAATATGGCAAATAGCGTTTAGATTATCTATTTTGTTGTGTATTTTCTTTTTAGGCAACGGAATATTTCATTATGAGAATGGTGATACATATCTAGGTTAGAAAGAAATAATGATTAAAGATACATCCAAAACGACCATATTTTGATGTAACTGGCTATGTCGCAGGTAGCTTCAAGGAAGGCAGGATTGAAGGAAAAGGCATTTATTTCTTTTAAAATGGAGAACGATATGAGGTAGATTGATGGAAATACCTTAGTTTTAATCCCTTTTTTGTTAAGTTGTTGTGTTTCTTAATTGAATTTAGGGATAATTACAAGAAGGATGGAAGAATGGGGTAGGAAGGTATTTCTATTCAAATATGATCATTTACGAAGGACAATGGGCAAGAAATATGAAGCATGGAAAAGGAATACTTCACAATTTATAGACAAGTAAGAAAACTTATGGATTTTAGTTTCAATAATAGAATAAATCCATGTCAAATAAAGGAGATGTCTATGAAGGAGATTGGATGAACAATGAATAATCAGGAAATGGAAAAATGAAGTACAATTCAGGAGACATTTATATTGGTGAATGGGTGCAAAACTAAAAAGAAGGATTTGGTGAAATGTAACACCATTCAGGAGTTAAATATACAGGGCAATGGTTGAGAGACAAGCCCAATGGAAAGGGAGTTCTGCAGTACAATTCAAAAGAAAAATATGATGGATAATGGTAGAGCAGAAAAAATTGTCATTTAGGTAACATTTGATAAAATTTTATGCTATTTTGAAGGATGAATGGAATGAAACATGGCGAAGGAGTTTATGTCTTCAGTGATGGTGGCAAATATGTAGGTAGCTTTTCTCAAGGAGTACCTTCTGGTAGGGGTGTTCGCATCTTTAGTTCAAGTGAAAAATACTTTCAATTATTATTCTCATCGATTTTTGTTGTAATAATTGTATTTTTTGTAATTTAATGATATTTTTTTCTAAAAGCAGAGGATAGATACGAAGGAGAGTTTAGAGATGGGTAGCTAAATAGATTTGGATGCATGCATTTCGAGAATGCAGACATTTACGAAGGGTCATGGTCCAATGGGAAGTAAGAAGGAGAGGGCATTATGACTTATTCTAATGGAGATACTTATTCTGGCTATTGGAGAAATAATAAGCGAGGTTGTTTGATAAGTTTCTTTAGAAAATAATATTGGCACCTAAAAATTAAGGAATATTTTTTATAAAAGAATTATTTTTTTGAATTTTGAGAGAAGATGGCAAAGGGAAATATACCTTTAACTCCATACGAGAATCTTACGAAGGAGATTGGATAAATGATGCTAAAGAAGGAGTAGGAATATATACTTGGAGGTAAATATGATTGATTCTGTCATTTTGGATTATTTTTGAATTGTCGAAAACAAAAAGCAATGGAGATACTTACAACGGAGAGTGGAAAAACAACCAAATGGAAGGGAGAGGAGAGTTTAATTATCATAGAGAATCCCGCACAGAAAAAGGGGAGTTCCACAATGGTATAATATGTAGATGAAGAAATAAATGTCAGAGTAAACTAATATACTCTTTCCATGAATGTCTTAATTGCCATATCAGATTATTAAAGATATTTGATGGAATTAATTTAGCCTTTTTCTTGTTTTATTTGGAGATACTTCAACAAGAAGTAAAGTATCATTAACGATGATTGATTAGGAGTTACAATAGGGGCATTTAATTGGATGAGGAAGGAGAACTAAAGATGATGATACAAAACAATTGGATGGATACATGAAAAGCACATAAAAAAATCTTTTATTAAGAAACAAAAGTTATGATTTCAGGAAAATAAAACTAATTTTGCAGAATTTTCACAAACTGTACGAGAATAATAATTGGATGGATTAATCAGGGAGGGGAGGGATAAAAAGATATTATTTCAAATAATATTTACCACAAATTAAATCTAACTGATAAGGCAAAGGAGGAAAGAGTGAGTTAGATTGTAAAATTGTTAACAATATAAATCTAGATCAAATGGGAGATAGTGAGAATGACTCAAGCAACTTAAAGCAATCTTTGAACGAAGAGCCTTTCAATGAAGCTGAATACAAGGCTGGGAAAGTTAAAATATTTATACTTTCAGTCACTTTCATGCTACTCTTTTCTGCTTTCGGCTCTGCTTAGAATCTCGTATCCACTCTCTACAGCAACTACAACAATCTGGGTATTTATTCACTCATGCTACTGTATGTTGTGTTTGCATTTGCAAGTCTCTTCGCTAATGAAGTCATTTCGAGGTTTAATTATAAACCTATCTTTGTTATCAGTAGTCTTGGATATACATCTTACATTGCAGCAGGAATCTTAGTGAGTTTATGCGATGGTGAATCAGAAAGTGGAGTTTGCAGTGAGACCGTTATCTATGCGGCTGTGCTAGTCGGTGCAAGTCTCTGCGGGTATTCAGCTAGTTTAATCTGGATAGCATAAGGTGGATATCTAGCATCGGTTGCTGCGAAAATTCCTTCGAAGAAAGGAGCACTTTCAGGATTGTTCTGGGCGATTATGCAGGCTAGTTAGATTTTTGGAAATATCCTAGGAACTTTTATCCTGAATCTGCTCTCCAACACGAGCTACTTCTTTATCATGACAGGAATTAGTGTTGCTGCTTCGTTGATGTTTTTGCTTCTCCCGAATGTCGATAAAGTTAAAGTTGATAGCGCAAATAGAGCCCCAATGGGAGAGCAGATAAAAAACGTCTTCAAACTCATGGCTGATAAACGAACTAGATTTGCAATCCCTTTCATAATGCTTTCAGGAATCATCGTGAGCTTTTACTCAGCATTTCTCGGAACCTTAGTAAGTAATTCCCTTGGTACGGATGATTCCACAGATGTCAGTAAAAAGCTCTCATACACTTTGATTTGTCTAGGCTGCTTTGAAGTTATATCTGGAATAATCACTGGTAAACTTAGTGACAAGATCAGTGTCTACAAGATGATGAACGTGGCTACAATGCTTAGCATGCTAGGGATACTCTTTTCTTTCTTAGGAATCTTCACTAGCAATTACATGGTCTGCTTCATTATCTCTTCGACGTGGGGATTCTGTGATTGTTTTTTCAACACTGTGCTGTAACATTACGCCAACAAAGATTTCCCGAAAGAAATCGAGATCTTCCAAGTCTTAAGGTTTGTCGTTTCTCTCACTAATGCGTTATTTTACCTTATCAATACTCTCCTGCAAGATTCCCCAAGTTATATTTTTCTCTTAATCACAATGGCTTGCATCATCTTTACGAGCTTCACTTCAACATTTTTAGGTGAAAATACTAAAAAATAAATCAGTGGTATTGAAGATTCTGGGAAATCTAGTTAATTATCATGAAAGAAATGAAGAGAACTAACCCAACCAAATCAAGCATAAGATATCATCTTTTTTGTCCTAATAAAATCAATATTTTGTGTCCCTACGATTCTTAGTGGTATTTTTGTTAGATCATTGTATTTATCCTTTGAATTTATTATTATTATTTTTCTGGGTTTTCAAAAAATATTCTTGAGATTGAGATATGGAAAAAGAATGTATTTTCAGAAAAGAAAATCTACTTAAATTAGAGTTTAAGTACACACATACATTGTAACAGAACACTAATCTTTATTTCACGACATCAATCCTTGAGTGATTCTGTGGCGCATACGACTTGCATTGTTATCTTTTGGCAAAAATACAACCTTAGCGCCATGCTAGGAAATCCCTTTAATTGTCTCCAGATATCTAATCTGCATGGCTGCTTTTGTACTAAGTGCATCTGCAGCCTCCTTCATGAGTTTGGCAGCTTCCACATCGGCTTGGGAGGATATGATCTTACTTGAAGCTAATCTTCTTTCTCGAGCTGCTGAAGAAAGTGATTATTGCAATTCTAGACTGAGAGCAACATCCTTCATCAGAATGCTCTCGACATCAATCCCCCTAACAGACCAAATATTAAAATTTAAAACAAAAGTTTTTTTTAATTCTTTTACATATAAATTCTTGAGTATTTTTTGGGATTAATTTCTTACCATTCTTCAGTGTATTGGTCAACTTCTTTGCGAAGATTGCTGGAGATAGCCTCTCTTTTGTCAAAGAGATCTTGGAGCAAAAATTGACCACAAATACTTTTGAGAACTGAATAAGTCAGCTAGCATATGGCAAGTGTGTAGTCTTGAATTCTGAAGATAGCTATCTTAGCATCGGTAATCTTAAAGTAGACAGTTGCGTCTATTGTGACGACAACATTGTCTTTAGTAAGAACTGTCTATGGCTCTAAATCAATAACTTAGAGTCTCATATCAACACTGATCAACTTATCAGTGCAAGGGTTGATGTAAATCAACCCAGGTGGTGTCTTGTTGACATACTTACCGAATCTCGTGATAAGACCAACAGATGACTACTGAACTTGCTGGTAAGGATATTCCACACACATACAGAAAATACACGGAACCCATGTTCTACAGCAACCGCAACAATCACCTAAATGCTTCTGGCATTTAGCAAATGAGTTCATAGTATCCCAGCCTTCATCTCCTTCGACGATGTCAAGATGAGGCTACTTTCTTCTTCGCTTGTTTTCTGCTTCAACTAGGTCCTTAGTGTCCATTTCCTCTTGATTTTTTGGTTTATTAAGTATATTATTACAGATTTCTGTTTCTAAAACCAGGAGTAGTGTATGATTAATATAAATTTTACAATCGATTAATTTGATGAGAGACTAACAAAATATAAAGTTTTCTCTAATTCGAATAAATACAAGCTGAATTCGACCAAAAGTGTTTCCAATCTTCTGCGCTAATTGATTCTTATTAAAATAAACTATCCCCGTATATCCGTTTTGTTTTATTATATGAAACAATCCAGCATTATTTTTTTCTTTCGAAGACCTAAAGTAAAAAATTAGCTATTTTTCAATTTGAATACAATAATCAAACATTTTGCTTTGAAGTTGCTTTTCAATCTAATCATCTTTTTTTCATCTTTAGCTTTATTCAGAAACCTAATAAAAATATTGAAGCAAAGGATAATTTGTTTCTTTTTTTTGAAAAAGAAGATATTAAAATAAATCAAAGAAATAATTAGATAAATATCAAACAATTTTTAAAACAAAGACTAAAGAAAAAATGAGCAAGATCTAAGGAAATGACGTTCAAATTACGAAAGAAGACTAGGCGTAGATTAATCAATTCAGTCGTGTGAACATGCAATGGAATGAGAAGAATAAGACCATGCAACAACAAAACGATTTGCTCGTTTAGTTGGATGATGCAGTGACTGAGCTTGATTTGTGCGATGACGAGGAGAAAGTCCAAGTGAAATATGGTGATTGCTTCTTCCATCTCAAAGTTGAAAAGGCCAAAGAGTATGTCGAAGAGCAACAAGCAATTGTTAAGAAGGAATCCAACGCTATTTCGACTGTCATGGCTGATCAAGAAAAGAAAATGCAAAAACTCAAAGCAGTCCTCTACACTAAATTCGGAAATCAGATTAATCTCGAAGAAGATTGAAAAAAAGAGGGGGAGGAGAAAGCAAGGAGATAGTTGTAAAATTTAGTCTCAAATGAATGAATGTTGATAGTGTCTTTTATGTATTTGGACATTCAGAAAAAAATATTTTTTTGCGATTATCTGTTTGTTTTTGGTTAATTTTTAACATCTAAAATAACTAAAATGAGCCTTATTAATGATGGATATGCTCAAAATAAGGCAGAGAAGAGAGTTCTGCTTGAAAATATTAATAATACTCCAGACAGTTTGTTTCTTGCATCCTAATTTGGGCTTTAATTATTTTGATGAAGAAACTAATTGCTTCTGCTTTAAATATCGTAAAGGATTTGAATAACTTAAATTATCTTTTCTAACTAAAGAGAAGGGGAGGAGGGGGAGAAACAGACTTCTTTTCTATATCCATCAAGAAGTTCATCAGAAGGCAATCGTTTGATTTATTAAACAATAAGACAAATAAATAAAAAGCATAACAAAACAACTCATTCTTTCCTACAAAATAATGATATCAGGAAATAGGATGCCTAGAAAAGGCTAATTAGAACAATAAAAACCAATTATCCACACACTTTCAAACTCAGCTCCATAAGATCTAGGAAACAATAGTCCTTCTTCAGGATACTAAATGATAAAGCCGAAATAAATCAACAGAAATAAAGTCGATGGATCTCTTTTATAAAAAAATAGCTAACCAACAGGAGGAGTGTCTAATGCCCAAAAACCAGCAATGCAATAAAGGGATGCTAATAAAGCGCCTACTTTTTAGAGCAGTGCAAGGCATGGAATTAAAATTGGAGGACTTGTTCTTGGAAGGGAAAAATGGTAGTGCAAAGTCTGCAAACAAGTTAATTAGACGAGTAATTCGAATTGTCTAAGGTGTGAGTCCATAAAAGGAGAAATTAAAGAAGGATCTCCACCTCCTGGTCTTAAAAAACAATAAAATAGTTTTGTGCCTTAAAGAAAGCCGGCAGTTGGTATGGTCAAGAGGTAGTGATCAAACTTTCTAGGATATAAACTAAATCACATCTATTTATCTCATATTTGATTTATATTTTCTTCAGATAAATGGATTTTTTGATCTTAATAATTCCTTGAAATTCTCCTTCTTTTTCTAATCATCATTGTATTGATAATATTTTCAAAATCAACTTATTCTAAGATTAAACTTCAAAATTATTATTTTAAGTAAAAATGACTTATCAAAAAGCAAAGGACAAGTTTATTAAGGAATATCTTTGAAACATATTCCATATTTTCAAGATCCGATAGTAGAATCAAAACAGAACATAATTGCTACCTTAATTTTGCTATTACTATGAAAATCATTATCGAAAGTTATAATAGGCATTAATGCTGATAATGGCCTAAAAGATGATGAGAATGACATTGAAATAATTGAATAAGAGAATAGAAAATACTACTCAAAGTTATTAATTTACTAGCTTAATTATTTTAATGCTCGAAGATCATAAAAATGAGGAATAATTTCATAGAAAAAACAATTGCTATTTGCAGAGGAATCAAAAGGGATCAACAATTAATGCAAAACAGATCTAGAAACATGGTATAGATACATCGTAGAGATGTAAATTTACAAAAAGAGTGGTCGAGAGCTACAAAAAAAGACAAATGCAATTAACCTGGAAATAAGATCAATCCAATCGAAATTAGAAAAGTTATCGGAAATAGAAAATTCACCAATGTTTAATTGTGTAAAATTAAGCTTTCCAAAGTTTATTTTCGAAGGGAATTAAGATGGATGCAACTCCTATTACAAATAAAATACTAATTTAATAGCTTATCAGAGAGTGAGAGCTATATGATTGTGGCAAAATAAGCCAGAAAAGCTCGTTTATAAAGTAAATTTTTTTTTAAAAGTACTGGCATGAAAAATAGGGATAATTTTAAGAATAGAACATATTAATTAAAAGAAATGCAAAGAAAATTAAAAAAATTGTAAGTAAAAACTCTCTTTGGATCTTTGGAGAAGAAAAGCTGGCAACTAATAATTAGAAGCACTTAACAGAGATCATGATCAAAAGGACTAAAGAGAAAAGAAGGGAAGAAAGGCCTTCAGAAAATTAAAGAATCTGTTCTTTGAAATTATTATTATTATTATTATTAAGTTTACTGGTATATTGATTAAACATTAGAAAGCACATAATGAATCAAAAATTAATTTATAATTTCTCATTGGGGAGAATCAATAAGTGTTTAAAATCATTTGTATCTTCAACAACAACAACTGTATTTCTTTGAATAAAAGTCTAATTGCCTTTGAAAAAAGCATTCAAAATTCTTGTTTTTATCAATCATCTGAAAAATAAGAAGGTGAAAGGCAAAAAGTATCAAGATTTCATTTTAAAATCGATTGAACCGAATCCTGAAAAATTAATAAATCAATGATAATTTGTTGAAGAATCTGGGGAAATAATATAGTTATTATTAATCCTGGAAAATAGCTGGTTTAATTTTATTATTCCTACATCACAATCGGAAATGATGTTATTATATTGCGATTTGTTTCTGCGATTTTTAGAGAATAATACTAGCGGACGAATAAAATAAGCACAGTAAAAGGAAAAGCTAAAGGGTCACATGCAAATTTTGAGATTCAAAAAGTGTACAGAGATGTGATTGATGCAAGTAAAATAATATTATTATAAAAAATATCCAATAAGGACAAAAATCTCTAAAAGAAAAAAACAAACAAGGTAAATTTTGAAAAACCATAGTATTTTTGTATTAGTGATACTCTTTGAAAAATAATTTTATTTTCTTTCATTTTAGATCAACAAGAAGCCAAGATCGAGTTCATCCCTCTAAAATGAGTCAAAAGAAGAACAACTTCCAAGAAGAAATAATTACCACCTTCATCAATGCTTCTGATTCTCCAGTTCCTGCTGAAGAAATTGCCAGAAATCAAGCCGAGATCGAGTCTAGAGTTGAAGAGTTCAAAAGATCTAGTGCAAACCCTGTCTTCAGAAAAAACAACAAATAAGATGAAGCTGAAGAAGATGGTGGTGATAATGGAAATGTCTCTGATAATGGTCAATAAAACTAACCAGAGAATGATGATGAATGTGAAAGTGAAACTAATAATTCACATTAATAACCGAGATCATCCTAAGTCAATGGAAAATAAAGGAAATCTTAATAAATTAACGAAGAAATTGAAGATTGCCCTCCTGAAGACGAATAGACAAGTTAACATCATTATTCATAGTAACCACGTTAATCTTATTAACCTATTTCAACCAACCAAGGCTATTATCCATAAGATGATTGTCCTCCTTAAGGAAATCATAGCTAACAACGATCTTCAACAAGACGACAATCTAAGATTAGTTATGGTTAGGAACAACCTTAACAGTATGAACCTTCTGCTGTCAACTAAAGTCAGCAGACACAAGATAATCTTACAAGGTCACGCTAAGGAAGGTAATCTCAATAGAGCTCTAAAAACTACCATGGATAACAGCCAAGTTAATCTTACGAGCCAGCTGCTGTTAACTAGAGTGCTGTTAATAACCTATCTAATCCCACATCTCAGATTTAAAAATGTGGATCTTAGTAGTAGTAAGTTTAAACGAACTATTCGTAACGACCAAGTTAATCGTATGCACCTTCTGCAACGAATTAGAGTGCTCCTAATGAAGTTGATGCGGTGAATTAGAGATAAAGAAATGGTTCTCAACTGAAATCTTCTGAGAATTATGGTTAACAACCCAGCTAAAAATCATAATAGTAATAACGCTTAAGCAACCATTCTTAGCAGCCTAATTAATCATATGAACCTACTGCAGTAAGCTAAAGCTAGTAGAATCCAGATTAGATTACTTCCTCCCGTTAATCAGTTGATTAAATGAGAAAAAGACCCTCATAGCAGCAATAACACTCTGTGAACAACTACTCTTAGCAGCCTATGTAATCATATCAGCCTTCTGCTCTCAGTAAAGGATCAACATATTCAAATCAAACTGCTGGCTTTGAGTCATAAGATTAAGGCAAGAGACGACCCTCTTAACAATAACAACAACAATAATAATAATAATCTTTTAACAACTATTCTTAACGTCCCAGTTAATCATACGAACCTACAGCTATCAGCCAAGGTTACAATTATTAAAATGAGGCTAATTCGTTCTAATATAGTGCCTCCAATCCTTATTAATAAACCAAACCACAATATGATTATTCAAGTAGCCGAAAATAATCATGCTCATCTTAATAGCCTCAGTCCCTGGAGTACTAAAATCCACGAGCTTCTTATGAGCAAACTGCTACAAATAGTAAGTTTTCAATTTCACCACAGCAACCTACTATCACTGCTTACTAACCTTATTCATCTCACGGATCAACTGGAAGGTACACCTCAAACTATGTAGGTGACAATAGTTCTTACTAGCCAAATGTTGCAAGCTAGCATGAGTGCTGCCAAACAATTGGTGAACCTTAATATTAATAACAACAAGAACCTGTGAATGACTATTGCCAATAATATCAATAGCCAGTCAGTAGCTCTTATTCACGAGGGCAATCTTATTCTTCTTAAAATGGTTAGACTGTAGATCCATGTTAAACTGCTAGTTTCATTTAATCTTCAGCCAACCCATGCTAACCTTATTTAGCACCTTATGAAGCATATCGAAAGCAATCAGACAAAAATTGCAATGGAAAATAAAATTCAATCCAAAATAGTCAATAACCCAAACCTCGTGGATCCGATATTTCAGCATCGCAAACACCCATTTCAGCATAACCGACACCAGTGTCAGCATAACCGACACCAGTGTCAGCATAGCAAACACCAGTGTCCCAGAATTACAAACGAACATTCGTGAAGAACGATGATCTAGAATACGAACAATATGATGATGAAATGGATGCTTCTAATAATTTTAAAGCAGTTCGAAAAGCTGGTACTAAAGAATGGAAGCAGGTGTAGGAAGTGCCTGATAAAATAAAACCTCTCTTAGAATTCTAAGAGAACATGCGAAACCAAGTTAAGGATGTTAAGTATGGAGATGCAAAATTTGTTACTGCTTTTCAATCGTCAACGAAAAATTGAGGGGTCATAGTTGAAAAGTGACTCAGAAGGCATAACTAGTAGCATACCTAAACACAACAATCATAGCAATATCTTTTTTTTATCTTTTTGAAACCCAACAACGAGATTCCTTTTATTTTTTAACATTTCAATCTCCTCTTCTTCTTTTTTTATTATTTTTTATCTAAAATTGTTTTATTTTTTTAAATACAATAAATGTGTTTCATGTTTTTTATCAAATTTTTTGTTAGATTTCTGATTTAAAAAGTGTTCGATTATTCTTTTTTCTGGGAGAAAAAGATTAAGAATAATTATTGCAGAGAAAGAAATATACCGAGAGAACTATTTTTAGAGCTGACTGTGGAAGAATCGATGGGATAGGAGGGAGGTAAACTCTGATAAAAAGCGGGTTTTCAAATTAAATTCAAGTTTTAAAAAAATTATTTCTTACGTTGAGAAAGAAACAATGGGACAGAAAGAAAGCACTCTTGCTGCTGAGGATAACGTTATTTTTACGCATGCAAGCAGACACGAGGATAATACAAGCAATAGGAGTGAAAAGAAGCAAGATGAGAGTGGAGAAAATGAAAAATAAAAGCAAGTCGTTGTGTAATAGCAAAAAGATCAAGGAAATACATAAATTATCACATTTGGATCAGAATCATCATCCATAAAATCTACTACAATACCAACAAAGGCACTTTCTTTGCAGTAGTCTAGCTAAATCAGTGATTAGCTAACGAACTCTCGCTTGATGTTGAGGGACTAGCGAGAGAAATAAACTTAAAAGGTTATTTAAGAGGGAAAACAAAGTTAAGATGTGAATCAAGTGCTGCTGCTCATGCAACACAATCAAGAGGAATTGATTGAGATATTAGATGAGAGAATTCAACTTGTGACGCAAACATTCGAGGAGAAGTTGCTTTCCGTTGAGAACAAAGTTGATGAAATATGTGATCGATTAAGAGGATTCGAAACTACGCTTGAAATAGAACTGCAAAATTCTGCAAGTAGAGAGTAAATTGAGGCACTTCGAGGTGAAGTTAAGCAGATTGTTGCGATATCTGAGAGATATCTCAAAGACGATTCTAAACTGAATGAGATCAGTTCTCTTTCAAATATTCTTCATAAATCAATTGTGAAAGAAGACAAACCATCTAGGTAATAACTGAATCCCATGACTTCGAAGTTATCGAGAATCAGAGAAAGAAGTAAATTAGATAAACAAATATCAGATAGTCTTATACTCAAAGATCTCGATGAGATTTATCAGAATAATAAAAATAATATCAGCAGCAATAATAATAGGAATAGTGAAGAGGATAATAATTATAACAACAACTAAAGTGTCTCTAGATTCTTCAGCAACAATGAAAATATCGATTAACCTTAGAATCGCTTTAACAATTTAAACTCTTCTTCGATTTTTCATCCATGAGATGGTATTTGCATGTTTGGTAGAAGGATATTCAAAAATGATTTAGATTTACTCACTGGAATGCTAAGTTAAAATTCTGATATTTGCTTTTAAAATTACTTAAAATTAACTGACATATTTCTACCTTACTAACAAAACAAAAAGACAATTTTTAATTTAGTATATGCTTATTTGTTGAAATGCATTTCAGTCACCGATTCTCTCATAAACTTGGATGTATGCTTCTGAAACGCTGATCCGCTGTGGGAGGACTTAAGTGATGTAGAGATCTTGAATTTCATACCAAGAATTATTGGATTTATTCTTGACATGAATTTTGTAGGTTCCATTTTTCGTCGAGCCTTCATGGCAAATGTTTGCGAGTAAATTGTACTTCACACTCTTCCCTTCATCCACGTCTTGACAGTATACAAGAAGCAAAAAAAAGAAATCAGATCAAATCATGCATATTCAGTGTGTGCTTTACATCCTTTAAGATCTAGGTTGTTGAGTGGGAAACGCACGATAGTTGGATTTTTTTCTAAGTAATACTTGTTGAATGTGAATCTTTCCATATGCAGAATGAGATACCGAGGGAGCTTCTTTATGCGGTATGTCTTTCTGTATTTGGGATCGTCATGCGTTGTGATTCCATCGAATTTCTTGAGAAGATTGAAGATCGGCTATTCAGGAATGTTGATCTTTTAATGGTCATCTTTGTGCAGAGGTGGTGGAGGAATGTTTAGGGTAAGGTAAATAAATGGTAAGGTTTGAATCGCAGGTACACTGGAGTAGCCAATCTAGTTCTCTGAATGGTTTTATTTTAAAAAATTGGTTATTTAAAATTGAATTTTGTCACAATATTTTCATTTTTTGTTTTACATAGAGGCGTGTATGTATGAATCTCAACTTCCCCTTTGAAGCATTCATCTATGAGAGTGCTGGAGGATGTGTTAGATAATTCCGTATTGATGCTGTTTAGCAGCCAACTCAGTAGTAAAATAGGATCACTTTGGTTGCTAATCGTGAATTTCTTTTTACTCTTGAGAACGATCGCTTGAAGGAGCTCGTGCGGAGAGACTTATCCCTTGAAATTCTTGGGGTTCCAAATCTTTTTGATAAGGTTCGAAAATCTCTTGGAGATAAGCGTCTTGAGATCAAAGACATCTTAGTTCACAGTGTTATTAAACAGAATAATTTAATTCCTGAGCTAGGGCACTCTGCACAAAGCCTAGATGATCACATTCACATAGTCATTCATTTTAATATTATTCAAACCCACAAAGCCAGGCTAGTAATATATGCCGTTAAGTGCTCGTGATTTAGCTGCTGATATGTCTAGCTAGTCTATTTAATTGTTGGAGTAAACTGGTGCGAGGTTGTATTTTATGTCGTTTAGCGATTAATCGATGACTTCGTAGTTATCTGGAAGGCAATAGACTTTTGCGTTATGCAGATTTATATACATATGGTGATTGGTCTCAAGAGAATGCAGATATGCATGAGTATTTCTTCCTCTTCCTTGGTAGTATTTGCCACAAATCAAGCACGCATAGACATTCAAATTTGCTAAAGAAATGCTGCAAAGTTTTTCAAAGTCGAAATCAAGTAAATGACGCTTAATAGTTGAGATAAATGGACAATCTTTGCGGGATTCATTTTTGGTTGTTGATGTTCCATCGTTGGGGGTAGTTTTCTCAGTATCTTTTTCAAGATCATTCAGTTGATCTTCTTCAGTTTGTTCTTTCTTAGAAACTCCAGTATTTTCACTAGATTTTTCTACAGACTCACTCCATACTATTGTTTCATTTGCTGTTGAATCCAATAAGCGCTACTTTTTCTTGATTACCTCCTCTACTTCGTTCTTATATTTCTACATGATCCTTTCTCTATCTTAACCCTGCTACTCTTTCAATAAGATACAAATTTCCTGCAAATAATGAAATATAAATTCTTTTAATTAATTGCTTTAATACTTTTACATCTCCCTTGCGTCTAGACAAACAAAATCATCTTGCAAAACTTAAACTTTTTAATTATTCATCCCCTCTCTTTCTTAAATAATTCCAGCGGTAATGCTTGAAAATCTCCAACTTCAGATTTATCTAAATTTACTATCTTTTCTTAACTTTTTAGTTTGCAAATGTGGAATAATTAATATCCTTTTTGCAATCCAAATTTTAAAACCATTTAATTGAAGTTCTGCGAGAACTTTGTTGCTTTAAAGCTTTTAATTAATCGATAGCATCACTTAATATTTACCAAACACTTCCCTGTTTCTTTTAGCAGAGATTGATTGTGTGTTAATTAAAGTAGAAGTTACCAAAAAATTAAGAAAATTCTGATAAAATGATTGACTTATTAGAAGAATCAGAGAAGCCTACTAAACCATCTTTAAGGCTAATAGCCTTGCAATCTCAGAAGAAAAGACCTATCATCGATGCTCACAGGAGATCTATTTCTTTCGATGTGAATACTGTTAAACAAATTGAAGAAATTGTAACAGAAAAGGAGATTAGAAATCCAATTATTAGAATCAATCAGAGAAACAAAACCATCGCAGTCAGAGCTAATTCTTCAACGCCGAAGACCCCTCATTACAGCTAGCAAAAAAGAAATATCAACATGATTGGACTTCGGTTTATTAATAAAATTCAAGTCAACGAGCACCATGAAAGGAAGCTGGGCTAGAAAGTTGTCAATCTATCAGATCCTGAAGATTGCGAGGTAAATTGGGAGAAGAGGGAGGCACATAGTTGAAAAAAGAGCAATGTTGAATTAAAATATATGGGGGGTGATGTTTTATTTTATTTTTTTGCTTTTTTTTCCCTAGGTGATATCACATATTTTCGAAAAACACAAGCCAAGTCGCCGTGAGATGTAATTTGTTGTGAACGGACTGATGAAGCTCGAAGTGTTTCAGAAGTGCGAGAATGTATTCTTGGATCTTGTTAATAATTCCCACTGCTTCTAAGAATTCAAAAGGGAAAGATTCGGAGCTTTCTTGACGATCTTCTAAAAAGGAGATGTGGGCAAAAAGTTCTACATTGTATTGAAAGGTATATGGTCAAGAAAAATAGATAAAGTTATTAATTATTCAGATTCCAATATTGAATTTTGTATTTTGAAGGTGAATTATTTTGTCTGATTGCTGACTAGCATGCAGAAGACCCAACCAATAATAAATCACCAACAAATCTTATGAATAGTCCGCTGAATAAACGATTAACAGATTTTTCAGATGGAATCGATTGTAATAAAACAGCAAATCAAGACAATTTAGTCTTTACTATTAAATTATCCCTTTATTTGTTTGTTTTCAGTTACTTGCAGAACAGCCATGTTCTAAAAAATGAAGGCACAAGAAACACCCAAAATTTAGCCTCCAAAAACAATTATAAAGCAAGATACGAAATCTCCAAATAACCAAGAAGGTTTAGTTTAACATGCTCCACCTCCACCAAAAAATATCTAACTGAATAACAAAGATTTCATCACTCCTAACGAACAACTCCAGCTCAAATAGCTTTTTCCTTCTCAAAAGCCTATTAAAATTTACAGGCCAGGTGAATTCTTTGGAGAAATAGCACTTTTAACGTCAGGAATCAGGTTTGTAGTTTTGATTATTCTTCTAACAAAAAACTGCTTATTTTATCTGTTTTACTGTTATTATTTCAAACAGGATGGGTACAATAGTTTGCAAAAGCGATGTAGAATTGATAAGTTTATCCCGTGATGGATTCAATCGAATCAAAGGTGCCTGGTTAGAATCAGAATTGCACAAAAAGTTATCATTTCTTCGAACAATCTCCTTTTTCAAGGATCTAAGTGACTCACGACTCATGTCAGTTCTCCACATGATGAACGTCAACCATTTCATTAAAGGCCATGTGCTCTATGAAAGAAGTGATCTCAGCAAGTAAATCTTCTTTTTGTAATCAGGGAAAGTTGAAATACTTGCAAATCTCACAGAGACTGAGCAAGGTTTTGAATTGACTACAAGAGAAAGTTATTAATGTCAATAGTAACCGCTCATGAAGAACCACTAGAGGTTTAAAACTATTCCAGTACTTTCTCTTGGACCTGGTAGCTACTTTTGTTTTGATAAGTACCATAGTCATCTCTAAGGTAGCTGCATTACTAAGGCTGTGGTATCATCGTTAGAGGCTGACGTGCTTGCTATTGAGATACCCGTATGCAGGTTTTAGAGACAGTTATTTTCATTAGATATTATTCTTATTCTTAATTTCACATAAAAATATTTTCATTTATTTTTTATTTTTTTCATTAATAAACAACTTTTCTGATTATTTGTTGAAAAATTGATTTCATTAATAATCAGCTTTTTCGAATATTTGTGTAACTTTGATTTAGAAATTCGAAGATGCAATGAAAGGTTTCAACGGAAATTATGATTACAGAAGAGATTTTCAATCCAAGAATTAATATCAATCTTAACGAATCAAAATGATACTTGAGTTGCATTCACAAATGCAATAAGAAGCGAAGTGTTTAATCTAAAATTCTGCTCCTGAATCATCGACACCCATTGCTATTAATAATATTCCCACAAAATCTAAAGAAAAAAAAGACAGAAAAATATTAGATTCTTTGTAACATAGCAATATTAGCAAAGATAAAAAGAAGTAGTACTACTTGGATTCTGTCATTACAAATAATTCTATTATTTCATCAGGAGAAGTTGACACTACAAATGCTAATTAAGTAAAGGGGAAAAAAGCTGAAGACCAACAGAATTGCTCTGACTTCATGCTTGAAGATGAAATAAAATAAAATTAGGGATAATCTCAGCACAGCACAGACAGATCTCTTAGCCCATCTGAAGAATCTACTGGCATTACCCCAAGAATTCACAATCCTATTCAAATCAGCACTAAACGATATTCCAAGAAAAAAGTAGAAAAAACACAAGAATTGACAATTTCCCAGTCTGATAAAAATGATCTCTTCCATCCTTGTATTTCTCAGAAATTATCAAAAGCACTCGCAAATAAGCAATAGAATCTGCTGGAACTCAATAGAAAAGGACAAAACTTGAAATGCATCGGAGTCAGTCCTGAACAAGTTATTGAATCATGCAAATCAAAATAAATACAAATTTCGCACTCTCCTTGTGTTTTGAGTGGTAGTATGAAGAAAGCCTTGATGGCAATAACAAGTCAAGGCTTGTTTGCTAAGCTTGAGGATCATAACACTCCCACAATAAGTAACAGCAGCTCTGTTTAAACAAATCCCCAGCCAGCCGGATAAATGCCTTCACCTGGCTTATCTTCATTTTCGCCTTATCTTCAGAATGCAGTTTCATAAAGCGGATTACCTTCTTCTAGAAATTTTTAGAATTCACATATCAGAGAATTCCTAGATAAATATAAATCTGAAATAAAAACAAACACTTTTGAAGATATCTGTTTAATGTCTGATCGTCCTGTACGAACTCCAAAGTACCCGTGCTTTGAAGTTTACGGAGGAAGACCAATTAAAAAGTCCTCCAAGAATAAAAATAATGCATCTGCAGTTTAGCACACTCTGAATACTTTGCCGTCTTCTCCATCATTTGGTTTGAATAAAATATCTGAGAAAAGTCAAGATTAGATTTCTACGGAAAGACATCCCCTGAATCAAGGGATTTCACTGAAAGGAGAAGCATAATTATTACGTTTGAATCCTTCAGCAAAATATAAGGCTCTTAGTTTGGATATTTCACGTTAGGCAACTGAAACAGTAGTATCTACATGCTTATCAACGTTGCTAAACGATGATAACACCTCTAGAGATAGACATTCTTCTAAAGATAATAATATGTTCCCTCTACTTTTGTCTCCAACTTCTCTCAACTCATCTCCTAGTAAATAAAAATCAACATTTTTTTCGTTATTCAAAACAAAAGCTAAGTAGAGAAGTTGTTCATGCAATTTTCTCACTCAAAAGGTTCAAGACGATTGGTTCATTCCAGACATATTAGTTATTTCCCTGAAACTATGAAGAAAGATGAGAACAATGATGAAGTAATAAAAAATAAAAAAAAAAACGATTATTTGCATTCTATTATTGGTTTATTGTGTTTATTCTAAAAGGGATTTGTTAGAATAGCTCATGTTAAGCCTTATCTACAGCTTCAAAGTGGAAAGCCGAGGAATTAATTCATTGCTTGTGGAATGTTATGCTAAGATAATCGAAGAGATTAGCCCAAAGAACTAGCCATTGAAAAAAATGATCAATTTTACGAACAACAAATACAAGATAATAAAGATACAAGTGATACTTAACTCTCAAGTTTATTACTCCTAAGTCCTCGATTCAACAAACTTAATGAAAAGGTTCCATTATTTAGTAGTAGAAGTCAAAAAAGTCTACAAAATAATCCCAATTTATTAGCATTTCAAAAAAATCAAATAAAATGAAAACCTATTAGAAGAATGTAATTGATTTTCTTAACAAATTAAATCAGACAACTGCTTACTTTATTCTTGTCTTCCAAGGTGCTTGCTGATATCTTTGAAATACTCTATTTCGCTTAGTACTTTTATTTATTTAAATGTTTGTTGTAATAATATGAAGATAGAAAATAATTCTTCAATTCATTTTAAAACAGTTTAACTTATTTGAATTTGTACAAAAATTAAAATGAAATCTCTTTTTCTTAAAGATCTTCTTAGCTTCTTAAAAAGCCTGACGATACAGAAAATATAAACATTTTACCCTTTCTCTTTCTTCATTTTTATCCTAGAATACTTTCTAACTCTGATCTTTTGTCATCCTCTATGGAAGTTGGGAATTGAATATCGAATTTAATATAAAGGTCTCCTCGTTTTGGAGTTCTTCCGAAAGACTCTGCTTTAGTGTATTCATGCTGATCATAAATTGGCATGCCTTCTCCTTCAACTTTCTTGACATACTGAGGGCTTTTTTAAAACATTGTTTATTAGTAACTTGCCAACTATTTCATGCATTTTTGCGATTAAAGATTTAAAAAATATTTTTGTAAATAAAAATGATGATTTCAACTTGATGATTGAATCTATTGAGATGAAGAGCTATTTCCCCGCTAATGTTGTAAAGCGAACAGGTCTCCCATAGAGTGCATCAATAAGAGTGAGCTTGTGATGATAGATGAGATCGTTTTTCTTTCTTTTCAATGTTGCATGAGGCATTTCTTTCACAGTGAAGATTAAATCAGCTGACAGATACAAATAGATTATCAAAAATAGATTAAGATGCTGTTTGAAAAATAGATGATAATATTTGAATAATCTTCTTCAGATTTAGTTGTATTTGTTTACAGCTAGGAAGTCCAGCTATTTCATTGCCTAGTTATGGATATCTGATCTCTTCTCCATCCTTGTAGCCTTTCTTTATCTCAATAACTCTAATCAAGTATTCAAAATACAAAAGACAAACATTATTTACTCTCGAATAGAAAAGACCATAGAAGCTAATCTATTTTTTATAAATGAAAATACTTTGATTCTTTGATATCTCTTGTAGTTCTTCCATCTTTGTTGAGAACCTAAGTTAATTGAGGTGTTATGAATGAGGTATTTTAACTTATTATTATTGATTATTACGGTTCTTTCGTAGCTGACTGTCTTCGAGCAGCCATTGAATAGCTCAGATAATATGCACTCAACAGTTACATGAAGAGGCTTTGCTGGTTATGGAGCTGCTTGATTTTATGCTCCAAATGCATAACCAAATATACTGCCAATATTCTCCTCATTTCCAGAGTCTAAACAAATCAGGAAAGAATGATACAAACGAAAAGATATCTCTCAGCATACAAAAAAATAGGATTTTAACAAATTCTCACCATAGATCTGCTAGTAAGGATTCTTTGCTCCGAAGAAGTTTTCAAAGATTTCTTCAGGATTTCCACCAAACCTGTAACCGCCCTAATGCATAATGGGTGTGAGTCTTTTAAAGCAATTTCCTTTAAATCGCCATCAACTTACCTTCAAAGCTGTTAAATAAATAAAGTGTGAGATATAAAAATGTTTCATTTTCATATTTTGTATTCCCTCACTGATTGGTTTGTTTACCTGATTAACTGAAGAAGCCTTCCTTTAACTTCTCTTCACCATATTTATCATAGAATGATCTTTTCGCAGCTGTTTTAATATGCATAAGGAGGAGAATAATCAATTGAAATTCGATCATAATATGAAAGAAGTAAACATTAGGATGGTTGTTACGATCACTTAGAACTTCATAGGCTTCTGAAACTTTGCAGAATAAACTGTAGCATGTTTGCTAGTCTTCTTAGCCTTAAATTTAAGGATGCCATCTCAACGATAGCTTTCGATAACTTTGGTAAAAACAAATAATTAAAGAATTAGAGCAGCAGCGTTTTGTGACTGATAGCATTCGAAAGATTTAAAGCACAAGTAGCAATTTAGTACGCTTAAGCAATAATGCTGTCCGTTGCATCTCTAGTGATTCCAAGGTCTTCGTAGTAGTCTCTAAACATGGTAACTTTTAGAATAATAGAATAAATTATGTTCTTTTTTTTTGGTCTGGAGTTAATTAATGTAGTTGAACTCTTTCTTCTGTTTGAAAACTGTTGGTACTTTTAATGGGCTGGAGTATCAGTTTCGTTTCCTTTCTTTAATTATTGTCTGATAAACTGAACACAAGAAAAGAGATAGGGAAAGAGAGAGAGAGAGATCAAGGATAATTTGATTAATTAATTCAAAGGGCTAGTATGTTAAAATATTAGATAGTCTGTTCCATATTATTTTTATTTAAGAAAGTAGAAAAAGGACGAATGAAGAATTTCAAGAAAATATATCTCCAGTTCTTTCTCATAAGATTAGCATAACCCTCATAATAGGTGTAGGGTCCCTATGTTATGGTTCGTGCTGTTTGGAATCTGATTTGCACAACACCTTGACACAACAGCACTTATTAATGTAATAAATAGTTCAATTTGTGATATTCTCACAGCTTTATTGTATCTCAATCAAGGCATAGGCATTTCGGTGATACTTACAAATTCATAATACATCGTTTTTACATAAAATTATTTGCTAAATCGAGTTATTAATTGAGTTTTCCATGAAGTTATCCTGTAAATCTATTATTATTTTTAAGAATATTCAATACATTTCCTTATTAATTCAACGAATAAATGGGAAAATGAGCTCAGTAGGTAATTGAATGACATAGTTAAGAGATATTTGAGTGATGCAGAAAAAAAACAAAATAGCAATTCAAATCACAAGCCAAACAGAAACGAAAAAGCAAAAAGAAAAAATTATTAAGAAAAAACAAACAAACAAAGCTTTACATACTCCAAATTAGAGTTTCCTTCTCCAAAAGCATGAGCTTCTTAAACTACGAGCCGGATATATTAGAGAGAGTGGATACTCTTCATAAAAGCTAAGACTAGCGAAAGAAGGTTTTCGATGAAATCACTTAGATTTTAGTTGATAGATCTAAACTTGAGGAATTTTACTCAAGAAGTCTTGAGAGATTATGCGAAGGATTGCAGAAGGTTCGCGTTCAGGGAAATCAATTCATGTCACAAATGGTCTTGTCGATTATTACATTATTCTCCAGTTAGGCTGAGCAAAGTGCAGTTTTCGCTAAAAGCGTATCTACAGAGATGATTCCTTCTTTAAAAGAAATATTCAAGGAAGATGAGTTTTAACTCAAAAGCATAGTGAAGATAGGAGACAGACACGAAAGGGATCTAATTAAGCACATACAGATCTTCGATAAAATGAGAAAATAATATTTATCTGTGAGCCAATAATTTGAGAAGAAAGTCAAAGACTACAGAGTCATGGAGTCATCTGTTCTAGCTGCTGAGCGATAATATGCTAAGGTAGAAGATATCACTGTGATCAATTAGCTAAAGAAAAAGAAATAGGATATTCTCACAGAGCAGAATTTACTGGAATGCTTAAGTCGACAAAAGACAAACAGCGAGAATGAGCTTGAGTAGTTTGTGAGGAAGTATAATTCGTATATCACAGAGTATTTCCTCGACGTAGCTCGAATTGAAGATGAGATACAGTCATAAGAAATTCAAAAAAGAGACGGATTAAAGGATTCTCTTATGAAATATCTTGTGTTTAAAGTCTCTTAAATACGGAATCTGCAATATGATGTTGATAGGATCACAACCAAAGTAACTGAAATCAACTCTAGTGCGTCCATCAAAACATACCTTACTGACATACTAGCAGCAAATAAAACAAATTCATCTGCTTCTCGCCCTCTTCTGTGCAAACTCAACTTCGATAATTATAAGTATTTCATAGATTAGACACTTCTGAACCCATCCACGATGAGCTAGCCTTCAGTTACGCAACCTCCAGCAGATTAAAGACAACGACAAAAAATATTCAGTCCTAATATGCAGCCATAAAATGCTAGAAAGTAAAATGTAGCTGAAAAAACAACCGATTAAGCATATTCCAATATTCCTGATCTTTCGTTAATACAACCAGATCCATTTTCAAATTTGCCAGATGCTCAGATTGTAATGAGAGGGACTGGGTAGCAGCAGTAATAGCAATAACTTGAAGCAGAAGGACCATTTGATCCTACTAAAATAGATGAAAATAGTAATAATAACAGCGATTTACCTACTCCTACACATTCAGAGGAAGGAGAAGCATCTGAGTAGTAAAAATTCCGAAAAGATTCTCTCCAAAAAGCATAATAATCTCAAAATGAAACAAATTTGAATTCTACTTCCACGACTACCGATCCTTTTACATCTTTAGGCCCTTACAAAGAAGATTTAAAGGATATTGATGGATAAAGAATTGTCCTCGTGAAGAAATAAAGCAAGCACATAAAACAGCCCAATGATATAAAAAGCATCGATATTATGGAGTTAGCTTCATAAAAGTAAATCTCGAAGCAAAATAGCGATACTCAAGACTCTTCTTCTCTTTCTGAAGCAGATGAACACGATCAGATTGTAGAAATCGAAATGGAAGATTTTTTTAAGTACATAATGTTAAAAGTCTGGCATAACGATGAGATTAAAAGCTACGACTTCAGCTAGCTTCGGTAGATCCTCGAAAGAGATTCTACGAGTCGTGAAGCATTTACGAAATTCTTCTGCAGCTTCTTCGATGACAAAATCCACCAGCATGTCTAGCAGTAGATTTCAGAAGAAAAAGATATTGCGAATCGGTTAATTTTAGAACGCAGCAAAAACGATGTTACGATCGAAATCAATTCAGATTCATATACTATCCTGATGCGCTTAGTCTACTGCATTCTCGATGTTCTCAACGCATGCAATGATCTGCATGGTATTTCCGATATTTTTAGATGTTCTAAAGTTATTTTTAAAGTTATCCGCCCTCCCAATGAATTGATCACTGCATTCGAGCGAATATTTCTTTGCTAAGGACTGTCAGGTCATTAGTTGTTCTCGAATTCTGCAAATTGGTAGGATAAGCTCAAGTAAATGATAGAGTAGTTCGAGAAAGAATACCAAAGGACTGTTATTGCGTTTGGAAGTGCTTCGGATGGGATGGAGAACGAAAATTAAAATCCTGAATAATTCACAGAAAGTTAATTCTTGTTTAAATAAATCTCCATGACATTGGAAGACCTCTTCGAGTTTGACATTTCAAAAGAACAAATGACAGGGATTATTAAGAATCTCATTGACAGTTCTGTTATCTCATAGGAAGTTGGATTAAATCTCTTAGAATTTGTGGATTCGTTTGAGAAACGAAATGTTGCTGTTATGCAATCCGAAGAGATTTCCTCTGAAAAAGCAGCAATTGATAATTAACAAAGAAATGAAGCGGAAGGGATATTGTAAGGCATGCCAGTATTAGAAAAGTAGTTGAGTAATTAAGCAGCTAAAAATGATGACAAAAAAACAACAGATGGATTGGATTTCTCTGCTAGTGATGCTAATCAAGAATAACGGAAAGAAGAAACCATAAATTCTGAATCCGATGAAGCTAGCATGAATCATGAAGATATCAGTTAAAGCTATCTTGAAGGGCTTTCTTGATGAGATTAAATGTGATATTTAAAATTATATGTTATCACAGCAAACAGCAAATTCATTTATTTTTGCTTGTTGTTATTTTTGTAATAAAAATTTAAGTTGTTTTACAAAAGAATACAATAAAAAGACAACTAAAAATATAAAAGGAGATAATCTTGCTTTTTTGTTAATTCCCTTCACTCCTTGTAGTACGCAGCATATGCCATTTTGTAGGATGACCTGATGTTTTCATCGATTTCTTTAAATTTTAAAAGTTTTCCTTCACCTGGATCAACTTGAATTTCTATTAAACTCGAAGTATCTAGCCCATCGTCAGACTCTAAATTCGTCAAGGTGAGCTTGAGTTATTCACAGTAGATCTTATCAGAATCGTTCTTGTAGTAAAATGCACATCCTTCATTGTAAAAATAGTTGTAGAATATCACAGGTTAGTCTTCTCCTTGTATTTTTCTGGGTCGTTTAGTTTGAGATTCCAGGATTCTATCTACAAGATCTTTTTGAGATATTTCAAAATGAGTTGAAGACTTGAAAGAATAACTGTATCCGCCATTGCCTTCAGGTTGTAGACGGTATTTTACGATGATTTTCGATTATGGCTTGACTGTCACCTCCCAATGATTGGAATTATCGTATGGAGGGGAAATCTTTAAATGTTATAAATTCGTCGTAGTAACAGATTCCTTGAAAGTTGTTGATGTACTTTAATTCACATAAGCAAAGAAAAAATATCCAAAACAGTTATTAGTAAACCGGAATGCTTCACTTTCTTCTTTGTAGACATGCTCCTAGCCAGGATTTTTCGGTGGAACTTTGAGAAAACATTCGTCTAGGAAATCTTCATTTTCAGGGAATTAAATGTTATTTTCTTCGAAGAACACTTCATTGTCGACATACGCTGATATGACTATTTCGCGAGTGAGATCGCTAGCCCATTCCACTGATGCCAACACAAAATACTGTCCTTATTCTGGAAGAGTCACATTGATATATCCATTGCGTTGATATGAAGAAACTTCTCCTATGAACACACCAACTTCTGTAGGTTTACCACTGAAAACCATCAAACGAACTTGAGAAAGTTCATATTTGGACTCCAAATCCTTGAAATTTCTCGAATCTTTTTGATGAAACTAAATGTATCCCTTTGTGTTTTTGGTGGTTGCTTGGAGATTCATAACTGCTATGTTCAAAAGGCTGCTTGAAAAGTCAACCTAATTTTGTTGAAACCAAAAATAAGATGCATATTTATATTTTATTACTTAATTCGATGAATAAATCACACTCAAACCAAAAAAAAATTAAAAATATACCTTAATGGAACTGTAACTATTTGCAGTGCAGAGATAGTTGCAAGAGAGGTTGGAGTACTTCTTGCAGAAATCAGAAAGAGGCATCCAAAACAGCCCATCGTTTTTATCGCTGTAGCCACACAACTGTTTTATTTAAATTTTCAATAGTTATTGTCAAAATTTATCATAAGAGTACAAGTAAAAGATCTATTAAAGTATTGTTTGCTCTTGAAAAAAAGGACAAATCTAAAAAAAACAAGCTTTTCTTACTTCTTTAAGTTCAGGTGTCCACCTTTCAGACTGATCACTCCAATCTCCTTGCCATTCATTTGATCCCCAAGGATTTCTCAGCTAAATGATTTTTTCTATCCCTCTATCTGTGTTGATTGTTTTTGCATCTAACACAGCATAAGCATGGCCAGATATGATCCCAGTTTCATCTTTCACTTCTATTCCTCCTGCTTCATCACTTTTGGACCCAGCATTCAAAATGTAGCTTATCAAAGGATTAACTTTTTCTTCTTCAACTTTGGAAAATATGAATTCCCAAGTTGCAGCTTCATTCTCAGTTCCAATCCAGTCATTCGGGGAGCCTGTCAGATCTGTAACGGCTTATTCAGGTATTCCAGATTAAATACTGTGATAGCTACCAAATAACTTTGAATATGCTTTCTCCAAGATCATCACCCATAGCTCAGATCCATTCGATTTTGAGAAACATGGTTTACTTCCAATGCAAGGAAAATAATCGTCAACAATCACATTTTTCCAGATTCCATCGTGATTTAACCAGATTGCATAAAACCCCGATGAGTTGTAGTCTGAAATGTCAAACAATTTGCTTATGAGATTAGGATGCTCGGCTAGTGAACTGAGAGCACTGAGAAAATAGCAATCTCCAAGGGAACCTTAGAAAATATCTCCTGGTTCGATTTTCCCCACGAATACTTTGATTTCAGTAGGATCTAATATTTCTGTGATTCTCTTCCACTCAACTCTGTTTGCTATTGGGAATTGAGAGATATTCTTGGAGATTGAAGTAATTTCGGGAGGGAAATCTTTATCCGAATATTGATCATTAGCTGAATATTGTGCTAATTTAAAATCATAAATCAGTCAACAGGAATCAGCCCAAAATGTAAAAATAATTTTTTTTTTGTGATAGATTGCGATTTTCAACTAAAACAAAATCATTAAATCTTCATATCAGCTTTTAACTAATAAATAGCAGTTTGTTATTTTTGATTTAAAAGCGAATGTACCTTGAAGAGCCTAGATATCTTCAGCCTTTGGGTTGATAATTTTATGAAGAATTGAGTTTGTTGGTATTCTGTCATCGGGTAGTTTGACTTATAAGAGTTCAATTGCCTTCCTTGTATCTTCAGCAGCTTCAGTATCAATCACTTTTGTGGCATTTATCTGTTTCAAATAAGCATTTAAAGCTTATCTACGAGTCACTGGCTGAATCATTTGTAGACAATTAGACAGGAAAACACAACTTAAAAAATCAGCAGAGTCAAAATTACCTCTGGATTAGAGTCATTTTATGTGTCCTGAGGCTCTAGATGCTTCGCGAACTAGTACCCATCAAAAGCATCCTTTGTTAAGAAAAGTACTGTTAAAAAGATAATATCTTCTACAAAGCTCTCGTTTGTGTTATTTACGCTAGATATGCCTTGTACTGAGCAGCATTGGTTACCCATAGTAGTTTTGTAGCTTTCGTGATATTTTTGGTTTGCTTACTATTTATTTATTTATGATTTTTTGTCTATATAATTGAATTCCAGTGATTTCGCCAACTAGGGATTTACCATTCTCGAATCCTATTAAATTAATTAATTTCCTGTCCCTTCGTATTTCAGCTTCGAAATTCGAAAGGATTACGAAAAAAGTAACCTTAATAAAAGTAATTTTTTTAATTTTGCTATTTCAAGTAAATTGTAAAGATTCAGATTTGTTCATTATTAAATTTATCTTTATAAAATAGTGCGTATTCTACTCAAGCCTTGTTGTTTGTCGGCAAAATGTGTATTATTTTCATGCTTCTTTTTTTTCTACTTAATAAAGAAAAAAAATTTTGCAAGCGGCGAGATTTGAACTCGCGCGGATCGCTCCAACGCAACTTGAGTGCGCCGCCTTAGACCGCTCGGCCACGCTTGCTAGATAATAAAATAAATCGAATTATTTGTGATAACTTAAAGATGTAACTCAGCTGTAGTTGTTTGTTTTTATGAGAAGGAGTGTGGGTATTAACTTTTTATTGATTTTTCATTAAAATAAAAGCAGATTTGTCCTTTAAATTATTCTCTTTCCTTACTGAGATTAAAATAGCCACTTTCTTTTGTGTGAAATTCAACATTCAAGGATAAACAAAATAAACAGAATATAGATAAAAATACATTTTAGTATTTTCAAGATGCAATTTAGGATTAAAATAGAGGAGCACATGGTTTGCCTCTTTAGAAAGGTTACTTCGATACATTTGGAGAGTCAAATACTTTCAATCGTTGATCTTTTAACTGATTGAAAATTTTATTAGTAATTCGTCCATCATCTTAGAATGGTGATGCTTACTTTGTAGGTTGAGGAGATGGAACTTTAGGTGCAAAGAATAGGCTTTAATTTGAAGAAACAGAGCTGATAACTTCTTTTATGAGTGACTCATCATTCCGCTTTTAACTAGATAACAAAGAGGAAGTTGCAGACATCTTTAATTATGCTCGTAAAGACAGTGGAGTTTAATATTAATTCTTATGATTTAATTAGTACAAAGATTGTTCACTAAGATTTTCTCTCGAATTGATTTCTCCTGCTTAAATTAAGCAATTCTTATTGCTATTCCTGTCTAAGTACGAAACATGTTCAGAAAATGTAGAAAGTGTGGCATTTGATATTTTGGATTAGTTTGAATCTGAAACACTATTGATGTGTTTTTAAGTTTTAGACATTGGAGTTGTGTTTTTTAGAGAAGATACCTGAGACGATAGATTTCCAGATGAGCAGATTTTTTTAGCTGGAAGGGAAGGAATTATTGTTTGATTGGTGGTTTAAGATGGAGAGAGATTGCTAAGTTAGCTTTGTGGAGTATCAGGTACTGAAAGATGAGACTAATAGCAATTCTAAGTTGATGTAAACTACTTTTTAGTAGTCGAAGAAGAATATTATGTTGAATTAGTAAAATGGGAATTAAAAGAAGATGCCTTATCAGAGAATGTCTATAGCGTTTGAATATTCTTTTCGATTGAATTTTCTTATGCAAATGATACAGACTACTCATCTTAAGCTTATTAGGCATTCTTTAGGTGGCGATGTCTAAAGGAGTTAATCACAATAGAATTCTTGCTATTACTGATATTAGCTTATTATTCTGAGGTTATGAATTTCAAAGGGATTGAGAATTATTTTTCTTGTGAACAAATTGGCATTGACTAATTTGATTATTGAGCTTTATGCTGATAGTCATTTGTTTAAGATTGAGAAGTTGATTCTTTCAGGGATTTTACAGGTATAAGATCATTTCCAGGTGATAATCTTTTTGGTTAAGTTTGTCCAATTATTGAAGGCAAAAGGAATGAATCTTTTTAGGGTATTTTCTTTTACGAAAATAGATTCAGCGAGGAAACAACTGAAACAGCTTGATTTGGAGGAGTAATAACTTTAGAACTGAGCATTGATAATTTGTTGATTTAAGGAGAACAATGAAGGGAAAGTTACTGCTCTTTAATAGTTGATTCTCTAATTGTGTTGGGAGTCGATTAATTAGTTGTTGCTTTAACTTCACTTGAGATAATCAATGGGGAAGAGAAAATAATCATATTTTTAGATGAACTATTCTGGTTGACTGAATCCTAAACGGATGAGAAATGAGCACAACCTGGCTTAGAAGATAAACAAGTCTAAGAAATATTATTCTTTGCTATGAGAGATGATGATTAGGATATTTTTTAGTTGGTTTAATCGTTCGGGGAAATGTATCGAAGGAGAACATCCTATTAGGCTGTTGTTTTAGTAGATTGTGAAATTATTGCCTTGTGATGAATTAAATTACTTGGTATTTGCTACTTTTGCTCGATTTGGGATGCTTTCTAAGAAATATTTTGATCTGCAGAATCAGCTTGAGTTAAACCATCTTTGAGATCTGCAAAATCTTCTAAAGTTGGTTTGACAGCCTTAGCAGCAGTGTTGTGTAACCTAGGAGCTTACGTGTATGATCGATTATCAGTTCTTTTAAATTGCTGAGAAGCGTGGGAGGTACTCTTGAAATTATTCAGATTGTTAATTAACCCCCCAGATTAATGCTGCGAGCTTGCTATCTAGTGGGTTTAAGAAGTCTACAAGGTGTGTAATTATTCAGAAATTTTATTTTTGAGAAAAGACCGATGACGGAGTTTGCGATGGTTCCCTAATGATTAAATGTACGTGTCTTTGTGGTGGGTGTGAGTTAAATGTCTGTTTGTTCGGAGATTAGAATGGAGTTGCTTGAAAGCAAGGAAATTTGAATGCATGTGGACTGGTTTCATGAAGGAATGAAAGACTTCTTTATTTACATTTTCAATGTTCTAAAGGCACAGAGATTTCATTGTTTCAAAGATTTACTCATTTAGCTGCTTCTCATTAAACTTTTACACTGAAGACCCTGGCTGTTTCTTCAAGTCCCAATGCAGGCTACGGAACTTCAAAAGACTAAACACATTCTACTCGATCGTTTCTTGGTCCTACTCACTCTGGAGCATTAATTCTCTGACCTACCACTCACAGTCCTTCTCCCATATATTGTGATCTTCACCATCCTCATCACTATCCTCACTGCTGTTGCTGCTTGTATCAGAACACCAGCTCGTTTCTAACATTTTAGGTTCTTCCACATGAGTTTATGTAGCGTTAGTTGACAGATCTTTGTCAACAAAAGTATTATTTCTGTAGTTGATCTCAAGCAGTGACGTATTACTACTGTTCATGACCTAGTCAGTTCTATTGTTATTACTCATCTAAAGAGAGTAGATGGTTTAGCCAAGATGTGAGTTTTTCAAGGAGATTCAATATATTTTGTGCGTGTTCTTTTTGTTTTGTTTTTCAACTTGATTAAACTCCGCTCAGTTTTACTTCCCTGTTTATGAAATACTTTAGCAACCTTTATTTCTTTCAATCTTTTTATGATGCTTTTTTTCTTTTTTTAAATTTCTTTAATATTATCTTTCTAGTGAATGTTGTTTATTTCAATTTCTCAGCACAGGAGGTGATAGATGAGGCAGAGTATCTATTCCCATAAATGTAGAAAGCCTTTTCTATTAGAAAGTTATATTTTTCAAGAAAGACTCTACACATCTGCTAAACAAGGAAATTATGTTAAGTTGATTAATCTCTCATAACAGACACGGATTTTCAATTGTTTTGGCAATTTCAATAAAAAACTGTGACGCATTAATAAATGAGTATTTGACTTTTATCCCTTTAATCTGCTTTAAGATGATTAAAATGGCTATTATCTACAAAGAAAAAAGTCTAATAATTACCTCTCTAAACACCTACATTTCTTATTGTTATTACTTAGCATTTTAACTACCGAATCTGCTCAATAATAATCAAGTATCTTTTATTTTAAAAATAGTAAGTCCAGGATAGTTATATTTTGTTATCTATTGATATTATCAAAAAGGGAAAGCGTTAATCTGAAACAAAATAAAAATTTCTTTTTTTCACATGAGCAATTATCGAAGATGATCTCATCATAAAAAAATTAACCTCCTAATCAGAATACAACATAATATTTAAACTTCCTCTCCCTGGATTTTAATTGAGAATTTAATGTCATAGCCTCTCCTTACGTACTAGAAAATGAATTCCTAAATAATACTTTTTTTAGGTTGAAATATTTTGTCAGAATCAAGTGAATAAACGCCAAATCAAGCAAATTACATCATAACATTTTAAATCTGAATAAAAAATTCTTTGTCTGTTTTTTTTTCTTCCAAAAAGATTTAGTCAATCTGAATAAAAAAGATTCCTTCCTTTTTGATTATTCACTTCCAACTTTTTGAATTTTATCAAGAAATTATAATATCATAACTTTTTGTCATTATTATTTCTTACAGTTTATCTAATTTTCTATAAAAAAACAACAGCAACAACTACAAAACCTCTTCAGACATTACATATCTCATTCTCTTCTAATCCTCCATCTAAATCACTAAAACCTATGATCTTCCCTGCGCCTATAAAATTAATCTAATCCTACCGCCTTTTATTTTAGTATGCATAATTAAAAATTGATTAAATATTTCTCTTTCTTAATTCTTTTTAAAAAAATTTGCACATTCATAAAACTATTCAAATCTAAATTCATTTTTTTATGTTTATTTACCAATTCATCGCAAATCTTATTATCAGCACATATCTTTTCAAAATAAAAAATGATAAAAAATATGAATATCCTTTCAAGAAGAACCAGTTTCCTTAAAGAAAGGATGGGTAATAATATCATTGAGTTCAATGCGCTTCTTTGGATCTTTGATTAACATCTTCTACAAGAGTTCAATTAGAAAAGGGGATTAACACCACATCTTTAAATCATATTTTGGCCTTTTTAGATAAAAACAGACAAAAAACAATATTAATAAATGTATTTATTGATGTTTTAAGCGAGAGTTTAGCAAACATAAAATTAATTATTACTCTTTAGCTTAGATAGTATTGAATAAATTCATGAGGTTATCATGGTAAAATGGTAATCTAAGGTAGAACATGCAGTAGAATGTTACGCCGAGTGACCATATATCTGCTTTTTTCCCATCATACCCGGACTTCGTGTCAGAATCGCTTAAACTTTCTGGTGCCATGAAGTGGTAAGTACCCTCAGTACCTCTGATAGTCTACTAAGGGAAATTGAGTTTCATTGCTAATCCAAAATCACAAAGTTTCGCTTTGAAATCATGTGTCACTAGAATATTTTATGGCTTTATGTCTCTGTGAATGATGTCCTTCTCATGTACTATTCAAGTTTTAAAGAAAATTAAGAATTGAAATCTTCAAAAAAGAAGAGAAAAATATTAGAAAAGCTGACAATATTTGAGGGCTAAGCATGCGTCTAGCATAAAGCGCTGAAGGGATTTAATTTGAGCTGTTTTTGGATTAGATATGTGTGAAAAGCGAAGTGTTTTCTCATTCCATTTGAGCATATCTCCAAGCTCACAATAATCTAGGATAATATACAATTTGCTTTGTGAGTCATCGTGCAGAATAGCCTGGATTTGAACAACATTTGGATGGCTGCATTGTTTCATAATTCCTATTTCTTATTCAACGTTGTCCCACTGTGATTTGTACACTACATCTAAGTCAAAAGAAAGACACCATTTCATTACCAATTAACCCACACAAAGCAGTTCAGAAATCAGCCAAAAATATGTTTAATAGTATGTTTCAAATTCATTTTGAAAAATTTACTTCCTTGCTCGTCTTTTGTGATTTTTGTTTTTTTCTTTAAGATCATCTAATGAAATTTCTTTATTGCCATCTTTTTTCCTGTTCGCATATCCTAACATGCCTTCACCTTGCCCCATGATCCTTTTCCAATTTCTTCTTCGATTCGATACCCGTTGATAATCTTTTAGTCCTAAATAAAGTTAAAGTTTGTTCCTCTTAGAAACAGTCATTTTTCATTTGTTTTTTTTTACTGTTTGAGGATCTCTTTCAAGTCGAATATCAGCGTCTTAAACTTCAAGGATATCAGGAAGTTTCTCTTCAGTGTGCCTGTCGACATTCAGCTAATTAGAAGAGTCAAGAAAGGACTCTTTTTGTTTTCAATTATTGCTTGTACGTTTAGTTTTGTTTCAAGAACGTTGGCAAGGATTGTCGTTTCTTCCATTGAAAGTGTAGATATGTGGGGGTGATTGATCTATCTCTTTTTGTTAATGTACTTGAATAATTGGAAATGTAGTTGTTTCAGAAAAATCAAGATAACACATTCCTTTTTAATTTGCAAGATTATTTTTTAAAAAAATAGCCTAAATTAATTGGGATAAAAGAAGAAAGCAGTAAAGCTTCACTCAAAATTGAATTTATATTGACAGTTGCGTTGTGATTGACTTATTATTTCTTTGCAAAAATACCCGCAGTTAACTCATACGGATCAGTGTCGCGAATATATGAATTGTATTTAAATAAAATGACTCACATGGAATACACACAAGACAAAACATTTCTATGATGAATAGCAACATTGCTCATACAGCCTTATCTTGATTATTTTGTTCATTTCTTGTAAGTGTGGAAAGATTTGTCTTCCTTGAATTCGAAGGTGACTTCCTTAGTGGTGATTTTCTTGTAGATCAAAGCGATTGCCTCAAGCTTCTCTTCGAGGAAATCTCTATCGTTCTAATCGAGTTGACTAAAATGCAGTAAAAAAGAGAGATTAGAATCACAAGAAAAAAGAACAGAAGTTTTGATGAAAATAAAGTCCAATTGTGCACTCAAAAAAACAATATTTTTCTTAGATCTTTTCTCAAAAACTGAATTAATGCTCCAAAATAAATGCCATTTTAACCCTCCAAGAATTGAATTTCTTGATAGAAATTTTTTAATTTTTTTATATTTCAGTTGCTGCCGTTTGTGGATTTTTCACAATCATTTTATAAAAAAATTGATTATTTATGTTGTGAATATCCAATAACTCAGTTCTTTGCTTTTTTCTTAGAGTTTTTGTGATGCAAAAATCCAAAAATATCTTCAAAATAAGAAGAAAATATGATGTGTTTTTTTACATTCTGAGGAAGGCAGATCCATCGAGTCTAACTCTAGTGCGCTTTCCAATAAGAGTGGAAGGGAGTAAGAGGTCGTCAAGGAGAGCATCGTAGACGTAAGTGAGGCATCTTGAGCGGGGTCTTTGTTGAGACTTGTGCTCCTTGATCCACTTGGATTCGATGTTACGCTCAGCAGTGAAGAAAACGGTGTGCTTGAGCTTCTTTTCAAGTTCAATAATAAGTTTTCTTGCAACGGAGAGGAGAACTCTGTAGGATTGGAAGTGAACGTTGATGAGGAGAGCAGGCTTAGCAGTCTTCTTAGAGTCCTTGGCAATCGCGAATTCTTGGACACTAGTGAGAATAATGCTTTGAATTGCAGTCTTGAGATCAGCAGAGGTGTTTTGCAACTCAACGAGGGTTGATCCAACGAGTTCTTCAACCTTGGTCAGGTGCTATCAAACAAACAAATGCTCATTGTTATCTTCTGAATTGCTCATCATGGGGGAATATATTCCTATCTTACTTGTTTCTTGTGGAACTTAGCAGAAGCCATTAGATGTGGTAAGTAGTTCTAAAATTCTTATTTCTTATTATTAAATTATCCTTTAGCCTTGCCTTCTAAACTATTTTTGTCATCCCCGAGGGCTTAATTTCTCCCTTCTTCCTTTTTGATTGTGAACTTTGTTTTTAGATTCATATTCAAGATATACATAAATGGTCCGCTTTCATGTGTGTATTTCAATGGAATCTATGCATTGTCGATTCTCTTTAGGAAATCAACATTTATCGAATTCATTTTTTCTTAGAAAAATTGCTAAGAAAATGCATGAAAAAATGTAAAAAATCGCAAGGAATTTGAGTGAAATAAATGAAATGCTATTTTTTTCGCATTCTAAAAATGTATAAATAGTAAATCAGAATTAAGTTGCTATTTTTCATTGAATAAAATAGAATTTAGGATGCTTTTAACTAAACAAATAATCCTTTCTTTAAAGCAAGCGATTTTGATCTATCTGATACTTCTTTAATAAAAAGTAGCAGAAGAATAAAAGTACAAGTTTTTCACTTCATTTCTCCCATTTTCTCCACTCCTATCCCTTAGGTGCGTCAGGTTTATCTTTTCCCTCATAGTCCTTGTCCTTGACTTCACCCCAGTTTGTGGATCTGTTTAAAACAATAATAAAAAAAATAAATAAATTTTGCACTTTTCATGTTAAAATAACTAAAATTCAAAGAGTTACAAGACAGTGCCGCCTGATGTAAGATAAGACTTCATCATTGCTCTCTTAGTATCTTCATCAGACGCATCGTAAATCTATTTGAAGAGTCCCTTCATTGGGTCATCACTTATGCAATAATCACCCTGATTTATAGTTTGGCAAAATATTTTTTTTTAAATATCAAAAAACAATAATCTCCTCTACCTTATTGGTTTTCATGTCTTCAGCGATTTCCAAGTCAATCTTATCCCAGTTCTTTTTCTTGAGTGAAGAGGTTGGGTATGCAGGAACAGCATTGACATCTTGAAGAATTTTCTAAGCATTAACTGGTGCATTATCAGTTTCTTTTTTGGCAGGTTTTTCAGTTGGAATTTCTTCTTCGATTTTTTCAGCAACTTTCTTCTCCTCCGCATTGAGACTCTTCCAGCTGGCATCTTGATTCTTTTTCTCAAGAATGATCTCAATCTTCGACAGCTAAACAACAACTTTAGTGTTTTCAGGGACAATCTCAGCAAATAAATCCAGCGACAGATCGTAATCAGATCCATTGCCAATGGGGAAGGTGACTTCGATTTTATGAGCTTCGAAATTTGTTTTGAGAGACTCTTTATTCGCAAGAGAGTGATTAATCTCAATACCAACAGCTTTACTTGTTTAATACCAAGTATAAGCAATCTTCCCAGTCACACTAGCGACTACAGAAGCTGCGGGAACTGAGGAGACTTATGGAACAACTGGAGTCACAACGGAAACACTTTAAGTCTTTTGATTTGATAGACTTCTGCCAGATAGTTCTGCATCACATTTTTTCTACCAACGCTTAATCACAATCTCCAATGATTTGTTTGCGGAAGAGTACACTAAAGAGTTAGCGAGGTCACTTTAAGCTAATTGGATTTGGCCACTCTTGAACAACGCAATGCCTAATTTTTTTTGATTTTATTGAAACAAAATAATGAATTTTTGAAACCATAGAAAAATAAGAAAAAAATGGAATTTTATCTTGAAAAATTAGTAAATTATTAGAGCTCACAATTATTTATTAAAAATATCTATTTTCCCCTTCATTCTTTTGAAAAGAACAATCCTTTACCTTTGGCTAAGTATGCTTCAGGACGGGTTGTATCCAAGGCAATAGCGGTGGTTGCATCTGCAATTGCAGCCTCAAGACTATTGATTTCAGTAAGTGCTCTTGCTTTTTGTACTAACACATCGTATTCTTGATTCAGAAGTAACGACTAAGTAAATAGCTCAATGGCTCCGTTATAATCACCGATACTCAAGGAAGTTGATCCTTTAATGGCTAAAACTGATGTGCTCATGTTTTTTGTTATCTTTTTCTTCTCTTTTGAGTTTATTATTTTTTCTTCTAAAAAATATCTTAATCTTTTTGTACGATTTCCCCCTTTTTAAGTCTTTCTTCTTCTCTCGTTTCTAATCAATCTCTGTTCTTCTCCGTTTATCGCTTGCTCTAAATGACATTCTAAGATATCTCTCTAAATACAATTTCAAATTTTTAGAAATATTTTTGTATGTTCTTTTTTTCTTTTTTTAAGAATATGGAATAACAGAAGGGGAGGGAAATATTGATATTTTTTTTATTTATTTTGATTGTCCAAGAAAAAATATCTCATAAGGAAAAGGTTTTTTTTTAGGAATACTCTGTTTTTCTCTCATTTCCTTTAGTGAAATGATAATCCAGAGATTAATTTGGTTAAAAATAATTCAGTAATACATACTAAAACATTTGGTAAATTGATGGGAGTGTGAAATATCTTAATAATATGAAAAATTCTAAAAATTAAACAGCGATAATTCTTTACAAATGGGATAAAATCATTGAAACAACAATGATTACTTTAATTCCATTTATTTGTGACAGAAAAATAATCTAATAATCAAATAATCAAAAATCAAATTCATCTGATTTTCAGATTGATATTTTAAATTATTAATTGTATCAACGAATATTTGTTTTTTACAAATGATATTGCCATTAATCACTAAATCTTCTCAGAAATTCACAAATATTATTTATTACAACAACAACAAAAAATTCAAGATTTTTAAGTGTAAAGAGAGGAGATAATGAAAATGCAACTTTTGAATAAGCTCGAATTACAAATTAACAATTGAGAGCTGAGATAGGTGGTTCAGCTGCGTATTCTCAAGTCGTAATGAAAAATTATGCTGATTAGAGGGAAAAAAAAAACAATCCGAGAGAAAGAGAGAGTATCTAAAGATAAAAGAATAATAAGTGAAGGGTATCAGAAGCTTGCTGGCTGGGCAGGGATCGAATAAAAAAAGAATAATAAGACTTTTAGCTGAGAAAGAACAAATCAAATAAGAGCTTCAGGAGACAATAATAAACTAGACTTCAATTATTATTAAGCATAACACATTTCATAAGTGTAAAAAGTAAAAATATAATAACAACAGGTACACTTCGCTGATCTCCCATGAGCTACCTTCATTAGAACATGTTCGGATCAGACAATTTAACTGATTACCATTCTCAATTCACTCATTAAATGCAGCTAGGATTCTACCAAACATAATAATTATAACCATTACAGCAGTAAACTATTGCATTTATTTATTCCTTTCAATTGATTTTTAGAAGATGATTCTGCTGCAATTACAGAAAGTATCTAATAGGGGAGTATTGCTCTTACCTCATCGAGCATATGCATGTTTTATCCAATGAATGTTTAGAAAAAGAAACCAAAAATAATCTGAAAAAATAAATGATATTTATTTTTGCTTTGCTTTTTTTTTCTATTAGGAAACGAACTCCAAAGCTGAACGAGTGCGACAAGACGGATGTAACTCATTCTAGTATTCAAACAGCGTCACTTGGTTCAAATTGCACCTATGTCGTTGAGCATCTTGATCTCGATAATTTCAAAAACTTGCCCTGTAAAATCACAGGCTAACATAATCACAAGCACTGTTAGTTCTACCACAACTCCAAAGACAGAAAACGACCTGGACATTTCTATTCTAGCGATCTTTGCCCATAAATTGAAAAAGGAGAAACATGCACTGCTGGAGATGATTGTCTTATGGCACATAATAGAGTCGAACAACTTTACCAACCTGAAAAATACAAAACAAAATTTTGTACGTACTACCCAAATAACATAGGCGCTTGTGATTACGGGTAGTTCTGCTCTTTCGCGCATTCAGAAAACGATATTATCATAGAATTAATCCATAATCTCGAATATGATGATGATTTTTACATGTTCTACTTCAAAACTGTCTGGTGTCCCTTTAATCTCGCGTAACATGATAAAGCTCTCTGTGTGTATGCCCACAATTGGTAGGATTACAGACGAAAGCCAAGTATGTTTCAATACGAGCCTAATGCATGCAGTTCATGGAGTCCAACGAATTTCATCTTGAATTATGTCGATGGATGTCCAGATAAATTTGAATGCAATAAATGTCATGGATGGAAGGAACTTGAGTATCACCCTAAGAATTATAAGACAAAGCCTTGTCCAAATTAAAAACCATGCGTCAAGCAAAGTGATTGCCCTTTTTATCATTTCACACTTCGATAAGACAGAAGGTAGCAAAATTATGGCAAAATTGAAGTTGATAAATTTGTTTTTAGATTATTTTTCATAAAAGAAAAAAAACAATATTTTTCTTATTGTTCTTGCTCCTCACATTTGATTTGTATTTGTTCTATTAAGGTAAATCAACTTGAATGTCTCCAACAAGGTGTTTAAATTCGTCCCGAAGAATAGGATTGTCACAAATACTTTCAAAATACGGAATGCAGAAAATAACAATAATATTAATAATAATTTCTCAAATGCATAACAGCAATAAAACTAACAGTTTCAGTAATTTCAGCAGATACAGCAGTAATCTTAAATGAACTTCTTTATGCCCTAATAATAGCAGCAATAACAGCAATAATAGTAGTAATAGTAATAATAATTTAAAGGTACTTCCTCAATGTTCACACTCCCTTCTAGTTAGAGCTCCACTTCCACTGCACTTTCGTTTAACCCACATAGCTCACAGTAAGTCTATTATTAGCATCATCTGTAACATGCTCAACAGAAGCAATAATAACAACAGCAACAAGTTAATTCCATAAGTTAGCCTATGTATTTCAACAACAATAATAGTTCTACTACTATCAATAACACTCCTTCGCACTATCCAGTTAATAGTTCCTAATTTGGATCACAACATTTTCTTGACACTCCACCTATTTAAGATAGTAAACATACATTGAATCAATATTGTTTGTTTTTAAATAAAACATAATTCTAAAGCATTTTCAAAAACAAAACCATAAAATCACAAAGATTACCGATAATCTACTCAAAAACAATGAATTATTGATTTTTTAAACAAAAAAAAAAGGCCGCTTGAAGCTAAGCAAGAAGAAAAAGGAAGCATCTAACTCGAATGTTAGTTCTTTGAATAGCAACGGAAATAACAACAATGGAAACACAAATTCCAATAAAGAAGCTAAAGATGGACATGATTTTGAGATCTGGTTAGGAAAAGGAGGCAGCAAGAATATCGAAGACTCCTTTGAAATCGAACCACTGAACTCCCATGGAAAAAGCGAGAATCTCTTTCCTCCTATTCTCAAAGAAGAATCTGATCTCTCAGGGAGTTAAACACTCTTCCAAGATAACCTCGTTATTTCATCGAATTCACCAAATAGTGGAAATAAAAAAGGTAAAATAGTCAAATAGTCTTTCAGATGTTTAAAAGAGTTTTAATTTTATTTTTGCTTCAAAGAACACCCTAAAGACAATATTGGAAATGCTAGCAACCTTCCGATTCTTTCGGAGCTCACAGCTTTTGCTAAGGATGCAGCCAACAAAGTAAGCACTGGATCATCTTAATTAAAAGAAGGAGAAGATTCCCTAAGAGAAGAGTTCTTAAGTGGTCCTGAAATGGCTCTTTCACAGCAATAGCAGCTAGTAACCGATTAAATGTTCAAAGATCTTGTGATTGGGAGGCCTACAAATCAAAAAGGGAGCTGCGATTACTCACAAGAAACGAACAGCCAGACAACTCGGAGAGATGAAGAAGAATGTAATTTTTGCAAATTAGTATTTTATTTTATTTTAAGATGACCTATTTGTTATTTTGTTGAATACAGTGGCTAGAAGCGTGATGAATTTAGTTGATGAATGAAAGAATCCTTGGATTTAGCCTAATTTTCAACATATTTGTAATGCCCCAGTGTTACAAGAATTTTTATTAAAATAACAAGTAATAATTTAATAAACGATACAGACATTGATTGACTAACAGGATAGCATAAAGTTCTAAATCCTAAAATTTGTTTATGTATCTCTTTAATATTTGTAAAATCCTTTGTAAAAAAATATTAATTGATAACAACAACAACAACAACAACGGCAGCTTATTTTTTGATTTTTTTGCTAAGGAGATAAATAAAACTAATCAAGTCTAAAGAAATAATTGGAATAGAAATAACAAATTAATACAGCAGACTCTTGTTTAGTCAATTCCTACTATTACTTTTTAAGAAAGAGAGGATTAAAATTGTTCATTTAAAAGGCTATTAATCAGTTAATAGAGAGGATATAAATATAAGATGATTCTTTCAAAATCTTGTGAGAACAATGAATTTTATTGATTTTAAGAAAATTTAACAAATTTATCAAAACAAACTAAACAAGCAATATTCATTCAACATTTGAAACAAAGGCTTAGACTATGGTCTCCTTATCAAGCAGATAATTCCCGACTTTATGATGATTGAGCATCTCCCTCCCAGCTAAGAATAATCTAAATCTTTTATACGTTTGATTTATGGATTTTTGGCATAAATCTTTAAGTTCAGCGATTGTTTGATTTGTTTCTGCTGAAATATCGAAATTCTTCTCGATTCCAACAACTCGCAGCTAAAACTTTAGTAAAAATATCCAAAATACATCAAAATAATAGAAGCAAATGCATAAGAATTATTAGAGAAACTTATTGGAAAAATGACCCCCCATCTTTTTTAAAACTAATCTTACTTCAACAGGTTTCGTCTCAAATTCTTAGATCAAGAACTAGTCTAACTTTGAAACGGCTGCATAGGAAACAGGTTCGTTAATGCAAAACACAGGTACATCGTATTTATGTCCTGTATTTAAAATAATCAAGACACAAGTTAAAGGAGATTTAAACACAAAATTCAATTAAAAAACTTCATTATTTTTCGACTGCATATTTTAATTTTTCGCTTAAAAATAGTAAATTCATATGTATATTATTCCATTTTTTTGCAATTTTTTAATATGATTTTGTATGATATTGAAATGTAGAACCTCTTTTACCTTCTGAGTCGTATGTTATTTACATCGATCGATTCACAAGTTTCAATCCTGCTGCTTGTATTATTGCTAACGCTTCATCTGTTTGAAACACAAATACATACTTGTAATCCTTTGTGATGGCATAACTCACTTTATTATGCAACAACCGTAAAATATTAAATTTACGATCACTCATAGAACACGCTTGTTTTAGTGCTAACCAGCTTTCATGTCTTCCTTCTGTTCTTGTTTCTGTTACAAAATTGTTTTTGAAGTTTTTACAGCCGAGCCTTCCAAATCTCAAATGATATTTGCATGTTTGTACCCCAGAATTCTTGTCTCTTTTTCTCAATTTCTTATCTCGTTAGTGATGTCTTGTAAGCATGTGTTTTCTTGATCCCTGTGCCTGTATATTCCTCCCTGAGTATTTCCGCGGAAGCTTCATATTTCTTGTTGATATTAAACGGATGGTTGATACTCAGAATCGGTGCAAATTCATGATTCACAAGCTAATCTTGATGACTCATAGGATCCCCAACCTAATGTTCATTGCTCTTTGTGCAAGAACCTCCCATTTTTGACTTTCAAATTCTGGCACACTCAGACAATATCTCGATCTGATTGAAAAATAAACTAACAAACTAATTAGCTAAGTACAGTTAATTACCTCTTCTGCTAGTCTTTGATCTCCTTTAATCTGTTTTGAAACCTTTCTTTCAGTTTTTATTCCAGCAATCCTCTTTTAATCTCTTTGTCTCTTACTCAGTTAGAATGAATAACTTAACCCACATAGACAACAATCCAAATTAATTTAATTGAATTTTAAAACAAAATCTTTAACTTTTATTCAATTTGCAAGTACAATAATTGATAGATTTAATCTTTATCAATCTAAAATAGAAAAAAAAATGAGCTATTTTTGCATGCATTCCCTCATTATTTGGATTTCTTTTTCTTCTTTTTCTTTTCACTTGCTTATTATTATCCTTCTGGTTTTCCTTCTTCAATTTTCTCTTCCTACTTAGTATCTTCCTTAGTTTCCTCTAGGGATTCTCCCTTTAATGCCTTCAACTATTCCTCTAATTCAGCTATCTTTTTGCTCTATTAATCTGCAAAATCTAATTTTTCTTTTCTTTGAATCTCACTTTCCTTCTTAGCATCTTCTTTCTCTGATTTTACCTTTTCGATTTCTTCTTTCAATTCCTTATTTTCCTTTTACCATGTTTCATTTTCTTCCAAAGCCTTTCCCCTTACAACATTCAAACCCTCTCTTTCTTCCTTAACTTCATCGATTTATCTTTTGAGATCTTCTTTCTAATCTTTGATAGTTTGATAATTTGAGTTTATTTAACTTGTTTCTTATTTTAGTTAGTCATACTCCGAGACTAATTTTTCTTTTTCTTAATGGAGTAATTCCTTTTTACCATTGGATTCTTCCTTCTATTTTGTTAAGCTCTCTATCAATTCTTTGTTGTTCTATTCATCTTATTTGCTTGTTTAGTCTTTTTCATTATTGTTCTTTTCTTTTTCTTTAGCAGATTCAGCAATTTAGTTATTCAAATCTTCAGCCTATTTTTAACTTTGCTATAATTCTTCTTTGAGTTTTTGATTCTCTTAAAGAAGAGAGTTCTTTGATCCTTCTTTGGTCTCAAATTGGCTATTAATATTTAATAATTATTCCTTTGTTGCATCAATTTCTTGATGATGATTAGAAATATTGTCTTTTAGCTATTCGACTTATTTTTGAGATTCTTAGAGCTGTTCTTTCACTTACTTTCCCTCGATTTGAATCTACGAATTCCTTTCTTTCAAGATCTCAATTTCATTCTCAAATCTACTTGTCAGTTGTGTTACTTCTTCAGTTTATTTACCTTAACTTTCCTACAAACTTTCCTCTAAATTTTTCTTTTAAGTTTGCAGTCCACTTTCTTTCTCTCTCAATACCAATAATTCTTCCTCTTTTTCCTTAATTAATGTATCAAATTACACTACATACTCGTTTTAATTAGTAATATTACTTTTCATATCTTCAATATCTTTTTATTGCTCTTCCAATTAATATTTCCAGATTGCTTTCTACTCTTCAACTTCCATTTGAACCTTCTCTTAAACAGATGCTTCTAATTCTTCATACTATTCAATAGTCTTTTGCTCTTTCTCTTTCATTTCATTAATCTTATTGTTTAACTCTAAATTCCCTTACAATTCCACTTATTATTTCACAACAGCCATTTATTTTTGTAGATTTGCATTTTATTCTTAGATTCTTGTGCTTTCCTTTAATTTTTCTTCAAGCTGAGCCTTCAGTTAAGTTAACTAACTCTCAATATCTAGTCTCTGGGATTGTTCGCTATGCAATTGGGATTTCAAAAGTTCTAAATCATCATTATTATCATTATTACAGCCTCCTAGAGCTAGTTTTTCATAATTTTCTTATGTTTGCTCATAATTAGACTTTAATTCAGTTTTCAACACACTATTTTCTCGTTTAATTCCATCAATATCCTTAGTGAGTAAGTCAAGAGTCAGAGAATTGTCGTGTATCCTTGCGAAAATATCATTCAGCACATTTTAAAGATCGCGACTACTCATCTTATTAACTTTTTTTACTTTTTGTATTGTTTTCCCCTTCGATTAATTGTATTATTTCAAATCCAAAACATAAAATAAAGATTAATTTTCAGTGTATTTTTCTTATTTTTGATTTAGATTTTAGAATCAACATAATTGGCACTCTCCCCCACGCATATTAATATCTAACTGTTTTTCAAAATGTATCCCTTAAAACAAGCAAATATCCACTTGAAACTCTTAATCAAGACACTTAATTAATAAATAAAATTAATATTTCTTCCTCCAATATTTTTAGCACCTCTCAGAGATCAATCTTGGATTTGATAAATAATTCATAATATTCACATAAATATTTTCAAAGTAATTTTTTAGCATCGATAATATCTTAGAATA